>Ga0307515_10000643_pt1 | contig 80674 bp, 71 predicted proteins | sample 17_EM_MG_FD_194513 | JGI IMG/M metagenome (GOLD analysis project Ga0307515, IMG submission 194513) | Populus trichocarpa ectomycorrhiza microbial communities from riparian zone in the Pacific Northwest, United States - 17_EM | ecosystem: Host-associated > Plants > Roots > Unclassified | place...
AAATTCTCCGGTTAAATGCGGCATTATAAGACTATGGCTTAATTTAATAGGTAAAAGTAATTTTCTTTTACCACAAATTACCACTTTTTACCACCAAAAAGTTTTCAACATTTTTGGTGGCTTTTGATGCTATACGGCTAAATTCAAAAGAGCGTTGAGCGGCGATTGAAAATCAGAATCAAGGCTTAAAATTTTGTAAATTTGATTTATGATGGAAAAGCTGACGATCAATATCCCCGACAAAAAAAGTTCGCTGGTAAAACAGATCCTTATCGGGCCCGATGTCCACTATACAACAGGATTTCTCAGCTAATACCATTGCCTATAAAGAAAGACTGGCCAAAATTTCGACATGGTCTGATAATGATTTGAAGTTTTTAGAAGAAGTTAAAATGCTTTCGAAAGCTTCAAACCACAACAAGGATTTTAGAAAACTAAACCAATGACAGTTTTACAAATTACGGTACCTAAGGATAAAGAAAAGCTGGTGAGATTGCTTTTAAAGGAGTTGAGAGTTACGATAAAAAAAGTAAGCGTAAAATCATCTATTGCTGAAAGTTTAAAAACCGCAGCAAAAGAAATGAAGGCAATAAAAGCAGGCAAATTGGAATCTATAAGCTTTAATGACGTGCTAAGTGAATTGTAGGATTGATACGATTAATAGTTGCTATCCCCTTAAAACCGCCACCATCGCCCTTACTTCATCTTCATCGGCAATATAAACATTGCCATAATCACTCACTTCTTTATTAATATAGGTTAAAGGATTTGGCGCTATAGCGCGTGCCGATGAATGGTATTCTGTTGCGTTACTTTCGGCTACCAGTTTTTGCAGGTTGGTTGATTTAACACCGGCACCGGGCATAATTGTAATGCGGCCGGCGGCTTGTTTAACCAGCTCACCTAACAGCTGGCCGGCATCGGGCGCCGCGCTTTTTTGGCCGGAAGTGAGTACCCGCCGGCATCCGCAAGCTATCAGTTCTTCTAACGATTTAAAAGGATCGGGCGTACCATCAAAAGCACGGTTGCAGGTAACGCTTATTGGACCAGCCCATTCAACAATGCGTTTCAACCATTCGGTATCAATTTCAGCATCGATGGTTTGTGTGCCCACCGAGATTCCATTACAGCCCAGCTCGCGACAAATTTGTATATCGTGCTTAATAATGGCGTATTCATCCTCATTGTAAAAGTAGTTTCCCGAGCGCGGCCTGATGATGGGGAACAAATCAATACCTATTTTATCGCGCACCTGTTTTATGGTGCCGTAACCTGGCGTAGTACCGCCTTCAATAGGGTTATCGCATAATTCAACCCGCGCAGCACCGGCGCGCTCGGCTATAATACAGGTTTGAATAGTAAAGGCGCATACTTCGAGGATCCGGGCAGGCATATTTGTTATTTGTTAAGTTGTAAACATACAAACTATCAAATAATTTAAGCCAATTCCATTTTCCTATACGTTTTAGTTTTTTTACGGGTACGGTTAAGCCACATCATTACCCCGGTAACCGGGAATATGAGCGATAAAAGGCATACTATAAAACTGATGATTTTGGTAGGCAAGCCATATACCGAGCCGGTATGTACCGGCTTTACGTAAGCCCTTACCCGCTGGCCTAAATTTTTGGCAGCAAACAGCTGTGTGCCGACTATACCGCCGCTATACTGATCAACGTAGTAGGTATCGGCAGTGGTTTCAACAGCGCCTTTGGGTAAAACATTTATGCTGTAAACCGCCAGCGAATCCTTAGGTACGCGTACAGTATAATAATCTGCCAATGCGGTTTGTGTTGCCACGGCCTGCAATGCGGCATCTACCTTTAAAGCTTCGGCCCCGGCCTGGTACTTTGATTGCGGTGCTTTAGGCTGCTCTTTTACCAGCTTTGAACCGGTTATGGCAAACAATGCCTGGTTGGCCAGCTTAAACGTCATGATTAAACCTGTTAAAGCAATCACAATTAAAAATAACGAAGTATAAAAGCCGGTAACCAGGTGCAAATCATGCACCAGGCGTTTGGTGCTGCCGCCCCACTTTATTTTTAACCGCTGCTTCATAATGTTCTTGGTTTTTGGCCACCACAGTATTACCCCTGTTATTAATATAAACAGGAAAAGCAGTGTCGAGATTGACACCACCCAATCGCCCAGGCTATCCTTACCTGCCAGCAAAAACCGGTGAAACATTTCGGCCGAGTATAGGAACGATTGTTTCCGGCTATACTCACCTATTACCTGGCAGGTGTAGGGGTTTACAAAAACGCTCATATTTGCCCGGTCGGCCTCTTTAGCTTTTTTTTCCTTATCGCCCTGTGACATTGGCGGCCTGCCCTTTTCGGCCTGGGCAGCATTACCTTTTTTACCTTTCTTTTCGGGTACAATTAAGCCAATCTCAACGGTTCTGGTGGCATCATTATAAACCATTGCCGAGGCCAGCTTTGCTTTGGGCACATGTTTAAGGGCTGCCTTAATCATTTGCTCCAGCGGCATCCGGGTAGCTGCGGCCTGCACATAATAAAGTTTGGGGTGCAGGGTATGCTCAATCTCTTTTTCAAAAACCAGCATAGTGCCGGTAAGGCATGAACAAAAAATAATGATGCCAGCCGCAAGGCTCAAATAAAGGTGTATGGTACGGAAAAATACTTTCATGGCTTTCATTACAAAAACCGGGCATGCTAAGGCACATCCCGGTTTGGTTAATAATATGCGCTAATAAGTCAAAATAGCCCCGGGTCGTAAGTCTAAAGTTGTTTTTTTACTTAGAACTTAAGACTTTAGGCTTATGACTATCCCTCATTTATCGTTGATACGACTTTAGTGTATTAAAAACTATAGCTCACTGTAGTTAAAAACTGCCTTGGTGCTATAGGGTTAATACTGTAATTTTCATGAACGTTGTAATTCAACACATTGCCGATATTGGAAATTTTACCAATAATGGAAACCTTTTTATAAGTGTAACCAACCGAGGCATCAACCGTAGTAAAGCCCGGTACATTAACCAGCCTTGATATGGTTTGCGTTTGCCCAACAGTATTGGCATTACCTGCTGTACGGTTGCCCAGGTAATAAACCGATGCTCCAACTTTAAAGCCTTTTAAATCCCCGTTATTAAAGTTGTAGAAGGCGCTGGCATTGGCAGTATGTTTAGGCACATTAATTAATGGCTGGCCTGCTATGTTACTGCCTTGTGATGTTGATGTTTTTGAGTAACGCGCATTGGTGTAGCTGTATCCTCCCATCAAATCCAGCCCCTTTACCGGGTGGCCGGCAATGTCCAGTTCCACACCATCGCTTTTGGTTTGGCCAACAAGCTCCTTAATATTGGTATTGATGTTCACCGTAGTACCATCGGCCAGGAACGGCGCTGTTTGAGCAAGATTATTATTGATGATACGGTAGGCAGTTACATTTACCGATAAATTACCGTTCAGGAAATCGTTTTTAACACCGGCCTCAAACTGATCTACCAATGATGGCGAAAGTGGCTTATTACTAACATCTACCCCTGTATTGGTGATAAAAGAGTTGGAGTAACTTGCAAATAAGGCAGTATTGGCCACCGGTTTATAAACTATACCAACACGGGGCGAAAATGCTTTATCCTGTTTACCGGCAGCTTGTACAGCTAAAGCGGGGGTTGAAATATAATAGTTGGTAACCGATGTCGGTGCTATATACTGATACGACCACCTGATACCTGCAAGCACCTTAACTTTATCTGATATGCTGATTAAATCATTAAAATAAGCGCCAAAGCGATTTGTTTTGGTAAGGATGCGGTATAAAGGGTTCATCTGCGGCTTATCTGTACGCAGGTTGTATTTGTTTACGTTAAAAATATTAATAGTATCATAAACGGCTGGTTTTAACGATGTACCATTATCCCAATAGCTGGATACTTTATTGATGGTAGCTACATAGGTATAAGCAGTGTTGTTGTACCTATCGGCATCAATACCAACTAAAATATTATGTTTTATGGCGCCTGTATTAAACTGGCCGGTTACATTAAACTGGCCGGTGTAATAATCTTCCAGTGTTTTTGCACGGTTAAGGGTACGGCCCCAATCGCCGGTTGCATCGGGCAGTACACGCTCGGTTGTTTGGTACTGCCTGTTAAAATGCTGGTAATTTATACCGCCGCTTATTTGCCACAAGCTGTTAATTTGATGATTAACGGTAATAGTACCTGTTGATTGCTTGGTATTACCTGTTGACCATGAAGCACCCAGGTAGCGGTTGCGCGGCACATTGGCTATTACGTTGTTTATTTGGCCGGTTCCAAAATCAGGCGTAAAGTTGTAGTTCAGGTAGTCGCCTTCAAGTGTAATGGTTGTTTTATCGCTTACTTTATATAGGAATGATGGATTGATGTACTCCCTTTCGGATTTTACATTATCGCGAAAACTGTTGGCTTTTTCGTATGTCCCGTTTAAGCGATAAGCCAGTTTAGAGGTTATCGGGCCATAAACATCAAACGAAGGACGGTATAAATCATAACTGCCATACGTCATAGATACTTTACCGCCTGCCTCAAACAACGGCTTTTTAGTAACCATATTTAAAATACCGCCGGGTGCCACGTTACCGTATAGTAAAGCCGCGCTGCCTTTTAATACTTCTATCCTGTCAAGCGAGCTTACCTCGGGTACAACACCAGAGTTAACGCGGAAACCATTTTTGAACATATTGGTGCTCGAAAAATTGTAGCCGCGTGCACCAAAAGTCTCCTGTGTATTGCCACGGGCGCTGTATAGGTAAACGCCGTTAACATTCCTGATAACATCACTTAACCTGATTGATTGCTGCTGAACAAGCGTGTTGCTGCTGATAACCATAACGCTTTGCGGTAAATCCATAGGCGCTACGTTCATTTTACCGATAGTCAGTTTTTTGCGGTTAATAGTCTTGGTAGATGAAATTAAAACTTCATCAAGCTGTGCTGAAGTTTCGCTTAAAGTAAAACTTACCTGGGCAGTTTGATTGGCAACTACCGTAACCGTTTGCTCCGCCGTTTTAGCACCCATTAAGCTGGCAACTAAAGTATATACGCCGGGTTTTAGGTTAACAAATGTGAATGAACCATCGTCAATGGTGGTGGTGCTCCTGTTTAAGCCTTTTATGGCTACCGTAACATATGATGCCGGTTTGCCATCATTGGTTTTTACAAAACCGTTAATTTTACCATTATTGCCGTCGTCATCTGCCTTTAGCGTAAGAATATTTATAAATACGAATAGAACGAGAAGTGTTATTTTTTGTAAGTATTTGCGTAAACGATTTGACATACTGTTTAGATTAAGTCTAATTAAGCGCAAAAATAACAACTCGATCTTAATTCACAACTTTTATTTAGAATTAGTTTAAATAACATGATTCTCTTCATAGCATAACTATTTCGTTACAGGGATAAAGGGAACTACCATGTGCATATATTAGCTTTTGTAAACCTCCAGAAATGAAAAAGCTATTTATTGCCGCGTTGCCGGTATTACTGTGCATAAACTATTTAAAAGCACAGCCGGGCAAAACCGAAATAACCAAATGGCAGTACGACCGCAATGGCGCGGTATCTATTACCTGGGACGACGGATCTGTCAACCAGTTTAAAGTAGCTTTGCCTATTTTAAATAAGCTGAATATCAAAGCGACCTTCTTCATCATCACCGGGCAAATTCCCGGCTCACGATACCAGGCTAAATTTGTTGGCAGGCCTCTAAAGCAAATTATTGCCGAAACCGCCAGCGTGCCTACCAACAAGGATAACTTTTACGAGCGTGCATCGGCAGCGGGGCACCTGGGGCTTATTGGCACGCTTGATTATCACTATAAAGCAGGTTCGTTGATTGATGATAACAAACCGGAAGCAGCCTATAAGGTAATAGATGAGTTGTACAGTAAAGTACGCCACGGCGATTTTAAGCCAGGCATTGAGCACAATACCGAATATCACGATGCGCATGGCACAACCTGGACGCAAATTAAACAATACGCGGCGCAGGGGCACGAGTTTGCCAGCCACATGGTAACCCACCCGCGCCTGGCCGCGCTTGATGAACCAAATATGTTTTATGAGATGGAGAAAAGCCGGCTGGATATTTTGCACAACCTTGGCATACGTTACACTTTTAGCGCCGAGGGACCATTTGGTACCGAAAACGAGCGGGTAGTGTCATATTTAAGCAGGGTTTACCCTGCCTTGCGCAACCGCATGCCCGAACCGTGGCTGAAAGAGATCAGCCGTAGCAACAAAGATACTCCAGGCAATACCGATAAACCTTATGTACAGTACCAACGCGGGGCCACCACCAAAACGCCGCTGCCCATGATGAAAGCCTGGGTTGATACCACCATGAACCGGAACGATACCTGGCTGGTGCTTACCCACCATGGTGTTGAAGGCATTGGCTGGGAAGCATTACCCGGCACCGAACTGAATGAATATTTTACCTACATTAAAAACCACGAAGACAAACTTTGGATTGCCACCTTTGGCGATGTTGCCAAATACATGCGCGAACGCCAAAGTGCAAACCTTACCACCGGTGTGCAAAATGGCAGGCTGGTAATTAAAGTAGCCCATCCGCTTGATAAACGTTTTTACAATATGCCACTTACGCTTAAAACTTATTTGCCCCCTGGGTGGAAAAATGCCGGAGTTACCCAAAACGGCAAAGCTGTTGATGTTAGCTTGATGCACGATAAAAAAGGCGATTATGTACTTTACCAGGTTAAAGCCAACACGCCTGCCACTATAACAAAACGATAAGGTTGGTGGTAGATGCTCCTAATCAAATACAATTGTTTCCGGCCCCGATATTTTAGATATATGACAATTGCAACCACCGGCAATTTTTAAAGTGGCCGTTTTAATTTGATTAGTTAGGGAATCTGTAGCGGTAATTTTTACATCATCACCATCAGTCGAAAAATCTTTGATGTTTGCGTCCGAGGTTATTAGCACAAAACCGGCAACAAAATCAATGGCCGGTGGATATTGCATGGGCGTTAAAGTTTTGCTGGTACGTAAATTAACAGCGCTAAAATTTTTAGGTGTTACAGCATGGCCTTGGTTATCGATAAGCCGGATACCCAGGTAGGCGAAGCTGGCGGTACAGGGCTGCATACCACAACCGGCGGTATTCCTGTTGCTTTTGCAGGCTGAAAAACAGATTACAATGAATAACAATAAAGTTGAACGTTTCATAAAAGGTTGGTTGAGTTAGACATGATCGGCTATCGGCTTAATCAAAAACTATGGTATCCGGCCCGGAAACTTTGCTGATGTGGCATGCGCATCCGCCTGCAATTTTTACTATGGCTGTTTTAATTTGATGAGTTGATGGGTTTGTTGCCGTAATTTTTACATTATCGCCACTGGTAGAGAATTTATTGATAATATTATCATTGGCAATGGTTTTAAATGCCGGCGAGAATCCCGGATCAATAACACCCGGAACTACAATAACAGAATCGGAACGCAGGTTTTTAGCCGCAAAGTTTTCAACAGCTACTCCGTCTCCGTTTTTATCAACGAAGCGGACGCCAACACTTACAAACTGCTCTGTACAAACGCCAATAGCACAAGCAGGTTGCTGTCTGTTTTTGTTACACGCTGTAAAGGATGAGATAATAAGAAGCAGTAATAATATTCTCCTGATCATGATATTGGTTTTTATATCATTACGGCCTTAAGGATTAAAATGCTACAAATTTTGCAGCTCTGCGGAAACTAATTACTAAACATATTTTTGTTTAAGTTTAAACTCCGTCAATCCCGGATTTATAACAAAACTGATCAGGTAGCTACATCAAAGATACTAATTGAAGACGGGGTGCTTTTTACTTATTTTCGGTACTATGCATAACCAACAAAGTGTGTGTACCGGTGCAGATGATACACCCTGGTACACCCTGGCACACTTGCTTATTATGTTAGGGGCAAGCTAAAAGCAGCAGGCACAAGGCTTAAACGCTTATTTTTGTTCGATAAGAGTTAAATGCGACATATTAAGTGCGTTATTTTATCTAATTACCCCCAATAGATTATTCTATCAGCCTAACCTTCAAAAAACTCGGTTCATCTTTAGCTGTATAAACCTTGTGGGTAGCCTTTTTAAAGTCGGTATCCTTAGCTTTCATAATATCCTGAAATTGTTGAGTATTGCGGTCAATCAGCGGGAACCAGCTACTTTGCACCTGCACCATCAGGCGGTGGCCTTTTTTAAAGGTATGCAGCACATCCTGTAATTCAAAATTCACAGGGGTTACTTCACCCGGCACAAATGGCTCGGGCTTATCAAAACCGTTGCGGAATTTGCCGCGCATGGCCTCACTGCGTACCATTTGCTGATAGCCGCCCAAGTAAACATCCTTACCGGTAAACTTGTCGTTTTTGGTCGAATCGGGATATACGTCAATAACTTTAACTATCCAATCGGCATCTGTACCGGTGGTTGATACTTTAAGGTTGGCCCATATGTTGCCGACAAGGGTTATATCCTTGTCCAACACATCAGTTTCATAAGTCAATACATCCGGGCGTTGCGATGCAAAGCGCTGATCGGCGGTCATATATTCGCGTTTCATGTCGTTTTGAATCGTGCTGATGAATGGCACCGGCTTGTTGGGGTCTGATACAAACTCATCAAAACTGTCACCTGCCGCAGGTGCATCAAATGAAAGTTTACCGCCGGGCAGCAGGTACAGGCTTTTATCAACAGCTTCCTTTGGCGGCCAGGTTTTATATGTTTTCCATTGGTTAACCCCGGTTTCAAAAGTCGAAATTGGCTCCAGGCTGAGGTCGGTACCCTTTAAATAATGACTAAAAAAAGCAAATTCAATTTTTTCCCGGTAAAACGGACCGGTAGGGCCGCCAAAGCCAATGTCGCCTAAATGATCGCCATCGCCACGTGCCCAGCCGCCATGCACCCAAGGGCCCATGGTAAAGTAAACCGGGGTTTTAGGATTTTCTTTAGCCAGCGTTTTATAAGTATTAATGGCACCATACAGGTCTTCGGCATCATACCATCCGCCGGTAACCAGGACCGCGGTTTTAATATCGTGCAGGTGGTAAAGTACATTACGATCTTTCCAATGCTGATCATAGTTGGGATGGTCAAGCATCTCGTTCCATAAACGGATGGTATCCTTGTAGTACTTAACGTTTGAGTTTTTTACCGATCCCATCCGCATAAAAAAATCGTAGCCATCGTTGGTGCCCGCGTTAAAGCCCAATCCCCTGCGCTGTGTAGGCTTGTCATCCTGGCGGTTGGTAAAAAACGGGTAAAAGCCAAAGTTGGCGGTAAGCATAAACGCCCCGTTATGAAAAGCGTCGTCGCGGTACAAATCGGCCATTGGCGCCTGCGGCGATGCAGCCACCAATGCCGGATGACGGCTTAGCAATGCAGCCGTTGTATAAAAGCCGGGGTAAGAAATGCCCCAAACACCTACTTTGCCATTGTTATTTTTAATATTTTTTAGCAGCCAGTTGATTGTATCATAGGTATCGGTACCTTCATCTACGTCATTTTTGGTTTTGTGCACTTCCTTTTCGGGTGTCATTTCTTCAAAAATGCCTTCGCTCATCCAACGGCCGCGCACATCCTGGTAAACAAAAATGTAGCCATCACGCACAAACAATGATGATGGCCCAAGGCTACCTTTGTAAGCGTCGGCCCCGTAAGGCGCTACGCTATACGGCGTCCTATCCATCATAATGGGATACTTTTTGGTTTGATCTTTTGGCACATAAACCGATGTGAACAGCTTTTTGCCATCGCGCATGGGTATGTTGTATTCGTATTTGGTGTAATTTGCTTTAATGTAATCGGCATCAGGGCCTTTGGGCTGGGCATGTGCGCAAAAAGCCGACAGCACAAGGCATAAAGCTATGAGTAGATTTTTTTTCATGTCAACTTATTAAAAGCCCTAAAATAGCCAATAAAACAAAAATGGCAACCTGATTGGATTGCCTATCGAAAACGTTACGAATTACTGTATATAACTTATTATTGTGCGAATAAATTTAAACCGGCAGTAAATTGATAGTCCTTTAAATTGTACGTGAACAGCTTTTCGCCTATTACAATTGAGGATGCGGCGATAAAGGCATCTGGCAATGCTAAACCGTGGCTCAAATTATAATTTTTAATTAATCCGGCAGCTACGTTAGTGGTAACATCGTCAATACTAATAATACCAAATCTGCCAAGATTCTTATCAATCTTTAACAATTCAACCTTGTTGGTAGCACCAATTAAAAGTTCAATTTGTGTTATTGCTGATATTAGCACATTATTTAAACCAATTACATTATCAAGAATATGTTTGGTAGCGGCTTGCCTGCTCTTTCTGTTATCCCAATAATCTATTATTACATCTGTATCACAGATTATTTTGTGCGTTGCCAAGCTTTCCTTCTTAATTCTTTTGCATCTAAGTTTTTATTTGAAAATAACTCTTCCATTTCAGAAGTATCTACCGATTCATCACCAGGGCTTATCGTAACGCCGTTTACTTTAATTGTCTTATCTTTAACAGAAGCCACCTTAAAATCAAAGTATTTGGCCAATCCTTTTAATATCTTCAGCGTTTCTGGCTTTTTATATGTTATTGTTACTTCGGGCATCGCCTTGTTTTTATATAAAGCTAATGCTTTAAAATAAAAAAGGCAACTCAAAAAGATCGCCGGGTTTTATCCCCAATAATTCAGCCGGCTTACCCTCGCTTCATTCATGAATTTGCCAGTTTTATGAACGATAAAATGCAAACCCGTCATTCTCCGTTTCGTTAAAGCAAAAAAGTCCGGCTGTTTAGCGGCCGAACTTTCCTACTTTATATTTTATATCTATTATTCGTTGATAGCTTTTACGCCGGGTAACTCTTTACCTTCCATATATTCCAGCAAAGCCCCACCACCGGTTGATACGTAGCTAACCTCGTCGGTAAGGTTAAATTTAGCAACTGCCGCAGCCGAATCGCCACCCCCAATTAAAGAGAACGCACCGTTTTCGGTTGCTTTAACTACTGCCTCGGCAATGGCTTTGGTACCTACCAAAAATGTTTCCATTTCAAATACGCCCATTGGGCCGTTCCATAAAATGGTTTTTGATTCTTCAACTACCTTGCTGAATATTTTTACCGTTTCGGGGCCAATATCCAATCCCATCCAGTTATCAGGAATTTCGCCGGTTTGGGCAACGCCGGTTTTAGCTTCGTTTGAAAAAGCATCGGCAATAATGTTATCTACAGGTAAGTAAAGGTTTACGCCTTTATCTTTAGCTTTTTGCCTCAGGCTTATTGCAAGGTCAAGTTTATCAGCCTCCACCAATGATGTACCAATGTTGCCGCCATCTGCCTTGGCAAAAGTATAAGCCATACCGCCACCAATAATCAGGTTATCTACCTTATCCAACAATTTTTCTATCAATTGAATCTTATCAGAAACCTTTGATCCGCCCATAATGGCTGTAAAAGGTTTCGCCGCGCCGTTCAGAATTTTTTCGGCGTTAGCCAATTCACCGGCCATCAGGTAACCGAAATATTTGGCATCGGGAAAAAACTGCGCTATGATTGATGTTGAGGCATGCGCACGGTGAGCGGTACCAAAAGCATCATTCACATATATATCGCCTAATTTTGAAAGCTTTTCGGCAAAGGCAACGTCGCCTTTTTCTTCTTCTTTATAAAAACGAAGGTTTTCCAATAACAACACCTCGCCATTACCTAAGCTTTTTGATTTTTCAACAGCTTCTTCGCCAATACAGTCATCAGCAAACTGCACTTGCTGGCCCAACAGATCCGAAAGATGAGGGACTACGTGTATTAAAGAGTCTTTTTCATTGGGGCCATCTTTTGGCCTGCCCAGGTGCGACATCAGGATAACCCTGCCGCCATCTTTCAAAATCTTTTTTATAGTAGGCAGCGCAGCCGTCATCCGGTTATCGTCGGTAATAGTGTAATCTTTATCCAAAGGCACATTAAAATCAACCCTGATAAGGGCTTTTTTGCCTGCAAAACTAATTTGATCTACGGTTTTCATATAAAATATGGGTCGTTTAATGGTAAGGCGCGCAAATTCAGCATTTTATTCTTAATTCTTAACTAAAAAAGTAAAAAGCTGTTCTAATCTGCCCAATATTTCATGTTAACTTAACATACATCACAAAATGTGGCCCTATTTCGGGTACTTCAAACTCGGCCGAAACAACCTCAAAACCAGTATTGTGATAAAACGGCACCGCCTTTTTGCGGGCATTACACCAAACATAATTTACTTTTTGGCCACGCAGGTAAGTAAGCGCAAAATTAACCAGCTGGTTGCCCAGCCCCTGGCCCCTGTATTTTTCGATAGTAGCCATCCCGCGTAACTGGTAGCCTGCGCCCACAAATTTGCCATAGTTTTGGGGATGGAAAGATACGATGCAGGCCAGCGCATCGTTTTTGTAGCAGCCTAAATGAAAAGCTCCGGCCATTTTGTCTGTCGGGAAGCGGCATTCATCGGGGGTAAGCCGCCCCTCGCGCAGTATTTCATTCCTGATGGGTAATAATACCTCAACCTCAATAAATTTTATCATGTTTAAAAACTAACATTTTAAAAGTAACTGCAGACCACTATTTTTTGCCGGATGATATTGCTATTAAAACAACTCCTGCTGCCCTGGTGTACCCGAAAACAGGTTAAGCTATCATTTTTTTAAGCGGGCTATTTTTTCAACCAGGTCGGCGAGGCGGCTGCTGTAACCCATTTCGTTATCGTACCAGCCAACAACCTTTACCAGCCCGCCAACTATTGATGTAAGCTGGGCATCAAAAATACAACTGTGCGGGTTATCTAAAATATCGGTAGAAACTATTGGATCTTCTGTGTACTCCAGCACGTTTTTCATATCCCCATCGGCCGCCTGTTTAAATGCCAGGTTAATTTCATTAATGGTGGGCTGCTTTTTTAAACTACAGGTAAAATCTGTTAACGACCCATTGAGCACCGGCACCCGGATACCTGCACCTCCTAACCTGCCGGTTAAATGCGGAAATATGGCGGTTATAGCTTTAGCTGCGCCTGTAGTAGTTGGAATAATGGAGGCCGAAGCCGCACGGGCCCGCCTTAAATCTTTATGCGGCGCATCGTGTAAATTCTGATCGCCGGTCATGGAGTGTACAGTGGTAATATAGCCGTCGATAATACCCCAGTTTTCATCAAGAATTTTTACCATTGCCGCTACATTGTTGGTGGTGCATGAGGCATTTGATAATATGGGCGACGATAAATCAACCTCCCCGTCATTAACCGACAATACCACTGTTGGCACACCTTTATCTGTTGCCGGCGCCGAGATGATTACTTGCTTTGCACCGGCGGTTAAATGCATTTGTGCACCTTCGCTTGACGTAAATTTACCCGTCGACTCAATGACCAGGTCTATATCCAGGTTCTGCCATGGTAACGCCAAGGGGCTGCTTTCGGCCAGCACCTTTATTGTTTTACCGTCGATATAAATATTACCGGCATCAAAACTTACCTTTCCTTTAAAACCACGATGAACCGAATCATATTTAAACAAGTGGGCAAGGGTTTGGGTATCGGTAAGGTCATTAATGGCAATTACGTCAATATCTGGCCGGTTTAGGATATTTCGCAAAAATATGCGCCCTATCCGGCCGAAACCATTTATAGCAATCTTCATCTTCTTTGTGTTTTATAGGGCTCAAAGTTAATGAAGATGAACGGGTATTTATAGCAACGCGTATTTAGTGACGCTAAAACTACTTTACAGGATGAAAAAGCGGATGTGGTTAAGCGAAAAAATTACGAAAGGCTACTTGCTCGCGTTCCTTTGAACGCAGGCTAAATGTAATAATCCAGTTGGTTACTATGGAAATTAGCAGGATAAGCGTGATCAGCAATGAATTACTTAAACCGTCAAACATAAACACCATCCCTATTGATAATAAATTGATTACCGATAAGCACAGTGTTGCCTGCAGGTGATTAAGCCCTAACCTTAATATGCGGTGATGAATGTGGTTCCTGTCGGCTTCAAAAGGCGATTTGCCACTTACTATTCTCAAGGTAAATACCCTCAAAGTGTCAAATACAGGGCCTATTAATATAGCTATGGTTAATGCCGGGGCGCAGGCTATAACCGGGATGTTTACATGTTCTATTTTTGTTGCCTCAATAAATTTAACAGCCATTACTGCCGATATCAAACCAATAAGTAACGCGCCGGTATCGCCCATGAATATTTTGGCGGGCGTAACATTGTATTTTAAAAACCCGATGATGGCACCCACCATAGCAAGCGAAATAGCGGCAAGCTCATATTGGCTGATATACATAAATAAAAAAGCAAAAGCGCCGTTTACGATAATGCCGGTTATAGCAGCTAAACCATCAATCCCATCTATCAAATTAAAGGAATTAACGATAAGCATAATAAGCAATACAGAAAATGCAGCGCTTGGTATGTAAGGTAATTGCGTAATGCCAAACACACCATACATGCTGGTTATGCGAATATCGCCAAGCAATACCAATATTAACGCTACCACAAACTGGATTAAAAACTTAGTACTTGAATTTACGCCGGAAAGATCGTCCTTTAACCCCATTGCAAAAAGTATGATGCACGAAATGAGCAGATAACTAATAGACAGCGCGTTATCAACTACGCCAAACAACAGTATAGTAATTGTAAAACTTACAAAAATGGCCACACCGCCCAAACGCGGAATACCATGGTCATGTTGTTTCCTGAAATGGCCAACATCATCATACAGGTGCCTTGAGCGCGCAACATGTAAAATTGAAGGGATACATAACAGCGTAATCAATGCTGAAAACACCACTATTAAAACATTGTAAGTTAAATGAGAGGAATGTAAAAGTTCAAGCATTTTGGGGGTATTTAGATCAGTTCATTTTATTGTTAAGCTGTTATACGCAAGCGCCTAACAAAAGTTTAATTTCAAATTAAATATATTGATAAATTTTCCGCAACGGTTTTAACACAAGTGCCAGTACGGGAATCATGATCTTATTTTGATGCATCGCTTTTAAATCAAAGCCCCAGGCTTTAATCCTGTTTTTTAAACTACTGTTGCTAACTCCGCCACCCTGCATAATTACCATTACTTTATTTAAATAAAAGTTTTTGATCTTATGCAGGTGTATAAACCTCAGCATTAATTCGTAATCGGCGGCAGAGCCATATTGAAGGCTGTAAAAACCCAGCTTTTCAAACAATTCCCGTTTGCAGTAAAAAGTGGGATGCGGCGGCATAAAACCCCTGTTAAAGGAATTGGCCCCGCACTGTTTCGAATTCCATTTGCGCTCAATCTTGCCGGTGGGGCCCACAATCAGCAGGTTTCCATAAACCGCGTCTGTGTCATTTTCGGTAAACGCCCGGGCTACTGCCGATAAAACATCGGTATCGGCTAAACAGTCATCAGCATTCAGCGTTCCTATAATTTGGCCGGTAGCCAATTTAATGCCCTTATTCATAGCATCATATATGCCCTTATCAGGTTCGGAAACAAAATGACTGATTGATGAACGGTACTGATTGATGACCTGAAGGGTGTTATCTGTTGATCCGCCATCAATTATTATGAGTTCAATATCGGGGTATTTTTGGCTGACGACAGATTCGATACATCTGGCAATTGTATCCCCGGCGTTATAAACAACTGTAATTAACGATATCTTCAAACCCTATAAATTGAAAAAATACACCGTAGTAATACCTGCAAATTATGTATTTTTGGAGATATTGCACAATTATAAACACATTCAGCATAAGTTATCGTCCCTATGCGTATAATAATCTACTTTTTTTCCTTCTTTTTAATAGTCCTTGTTTTAACCTCATGTTCAGGTAAACAATACCAAATACTTTTTGAACAAAAAGCAACTAATATTAATGTTGATACATCGCAAGGGAGCAATAATGATTTGACCAACTATCATATAAAACCACAAGATATGCTACAGATAAGAAACCTGCAAAATATCAAGTATGTAGTTGATGAAAGTCCGTCGCCTTCTGGCGCGGGTGGTAGCGGCGTTGCCGGCACAGGCCAGGTTTACCAGGTAGAAGAAGATGGTACCATAGCACTCCCTGTTATTGGCCATATAGTTGTATCGGGGCTTACACGTGTACAGGCAGCAAAACTTATTGAGGACCTTTACCGTAAAAACCTCCTTAAAGACCCCATAATTGAATTGAAGATTACAAACTTAAAAGTGACGCTACTTGGAGAATTTAGAGGACAGGGAAACTTCCCTTTGGTAAAAGACAGGACTACCCTGGTTGAAATGATTGGACAGGCCGGAGGCCTTTCAGATAAGGCAAACGAAACAAACATAAAAATTATACGCGGCGATCAACAAAATCCGCAGGTAACCTATATTAACCTCAGGGACATACAATCTATAAACGACCCGAGGGCTATACTTCAAAACGGTGATATTGTTTATGCATCGCCCAACAAACGTTCAATACGCAACGATAATTTACAAAATATATCAACCGTTGTACAGCCCATATTACTTTTATTGAGTACGGCCTTATTAGTTTTATCGCTTTCACGCCGCTAATGGAAGAGACAGAAAAATTTCAAAGAAAACTACCCAATCAAGAAATTGATTATTTTAAGTTAGGTAAAATATTGTTGAGCCGATGGTACTGGATAGCAACATCCGTAGGTATTGCCGTAATCATTTCATATGCCTATTTATGGTACACACCAAAAACCTACGCAACATCCGGTACGCTTAAAATAGAAGAAAAAAAATCTGAGGTATCTGACCTGATAACTGTTATGGCGGTACCCGAGCGCGGCCCCTCAAAAATACAAAGCATCACATCGGTGCTGCAAAGCCGCAACGTTATACTTAGCGCTATTAAAGATATGGATTACCGGGTAAGTTTTTACCTCTCGGGCCGCGTGCGTACTACGGAAACCTATCCATCGAAACCATTAAACATTCAATTAATAAAATTTGATAGCTTAAATTTTTTTCGTGAACAAATTAGCTACAGGCCGATTGACAGGCAAACGTTTAGCCTAAGCTATAAAGCCGGCGACAAAGAAATTAAAAATAATTATGGGTACAACACCCCTGTAACTATTGGCAATACAAGCTTCAATATAAAATACCCCGGAGCTATTGATAATAGTACTATTTACCTTTTCAATTTCAACATCCCCGAAGATTATATAGGCAGGGTACAGGGTGGCCTAAGAGCAGGAGAAACAGGAAAAAACACCAATATCATCTCTATTCAGGAAACCGACTCGAACCCGCAATTTGCGGCCGATGTGCTTAACAATATCATGAAAGAATACGTGATATTCGACCGCAATCAAAAAGCACAGTCGGCCTCGCAAATGATCGATTTTATTGATAGTCAGCTATCATTCTTGTCAAATGAGGTAAAAGGGTCCGAAAGTTCAATAGAAAAATATAAAAACAAAAATAAGATACTTGACGTAAACTCGGCATCAACCACATCGGCATCAAAAGCTGCCGAGATTGAATCGAACAGGTCATTATTAAAAATTCAACTTATTTCGCTCGATCAGCTTAAAGATCAAATTACCAAAGAAAAAGATAACGTGACATTGAACTTCAGCGCCGGCGGAACTGATTTACCTGCGTTAAATGCCCTGATTAATAAGTTAGATGGGTTGATATCTGAAAGATCGGGTTTATTAAAAACATTTACGCCCAACTCGCAACCTTTACAGGAAGTTAACCAACAAATTTTACAAACCAAGCTTACCGCGTTAAATAATATAAAGGGCATTCGCAGCAGCATCGAAAAAAATATAGCTTATTTAGATAATCAGCTATCACAGGTAAACCAAACTATAATGGCTCTGCCCGCCGCACAGCGCGACCTGGTGAGTTTGCAGCGCGATTTTGAAATTAACGACAAAGTATACTCTTTCTTATCCGAAAAAAAACTGGAGGCGCAAATAAGTCGCGCGGGGATATTGCCTGGAGCTACGGTAATTGAATTTGCACAGCCCAACTTTAACGCGGTATCGCCAAATGAGCATGACATCCACCGGTCGGCAATTATTTTTGGCCTGGCAATTGGCCTGGGGCTTATTGTCTTGATACGCGTGCTAAACCCCTATATTTACGATAAGGAAACCATCGAAAGCCTTACTGCCATACCTATCCTGGGTATTATAAGAAAATATCCCGAAATAATTGATGAAAACAGCAGGCAGGTTTTGGCCCTGAGCAAACCGCGGTCTATTTTTGCCGAGTCTGTACGTTCGGTACGCACAAACCTTAGTTTTCTTGCTTCAGAAAAATCAAGTAAGGTAATTTGTATTACATCTGAGGTTGCCGGTGAAGGCAAATCGTTTGTAGCGGTAAATTTATCAAGTACCTTATCGCTTATCGAAAAAAAAGTAATACTTATAGGCGCAGATTTAAGGCGCTCAAAACTACATAAAACCTTCCATGTGCCCAATGACCTGGGGCTAAGCAATTACCTTGCCCACCAAAACGAGATGGAAGATATTATACTACACTCCGACCAGCAGAACCTTGATTTCATTGTTTCGGGACCAGTCCCCCCTAACCCATCTGAGTTGTTGCATAGCGACAGGATGCTGGCTTTGATAAGCCGGTTAAAATTAAAATATGATATCGTAATGATTGATACCGCCCCCATTGGCCTGGTATCTGACGCTATTCCGTTGATCAGGATCAGTGATATTAATGTTTTTGTAATCAGGTCGGGCAAGTCAAAATTTTATGCGGCCAGTGTACCGCAGCGCATTGCGCAGGAATATCATCTTGATAATACAGTTATAGTGCTCAACGCTTTTGAAGAGGACCTTTTACATTCAAGGTACTACACTACCAAATTTAGCGGCGATAATGCCGGAACCCGGTATTACTATTACTCGGATTATAACGGCTATTCAGGATCTGGGTATTACCTGGAAGACGACAAAAATAAATGGTGGGACATACGACGATGGTTTAAATAAAATTTGCGTACTTAAAAAATGGATTTAAATGCACGTTCAACAAAAAACTGGTATCCGGTTTATACTCAGCCACGTGCCGAAAAAAAAGCTTATCAGGCACTAACCGATAAAGGGGTTGAAGCTTACCTTCCCTTGCACCGCCAGCTAAAGCAGTGGAGCGACCGCAAAAAATGGGTTGAAGAGCCCTTTATTAAATCGTACATATTTGTTAACATTGCCCAACATGAGCAGGCTGATATATTAATGACAAAAGGTATATCAAGATTTTTGTATTTCATGGGAAAGCCTGCATCAATGCCCAACCGCCAAATAACCGAGTTAAAGTTATTAATGGCCAGCCCCTATGAATTAGAGGTAACCGAAGAGGACCTGCAACCCGGGGAAAAAATCATGATAAAAGCCGGGCCGCTAAAAGGGATGACCGGCGAAATAATATCACAACGATCACAAAAGCAATTGATATTGAGGCTTGAAAGTATTGGCTGCTCCATAATAGTACACGTTGCCACCTCATATATTGAAAGGTTTTAACTAAAATTTTTTATTTTAAAAATAAAAGTAAAATCAGGGCCTTTTTCGGGCCGATAATATAATAACAGCAGCTGAGATAAAAACACAATAGACTGCTGCATAATAAGTTACAAACATACTATGTGACTTACGGGGCGAAGCTATGAACAAACCTAATTAAAAATGTGCCGGATAGCAGGTGTAATTAACAACCACTTACAACCTCAACTAATCAGAGGACAAGTTAAAGCAATGTGCCAGGCTTTGCAGCATGGCGGCCCTGACGATGAGGGTATGTTTTTTGACGAAAAAAACAGCCTTGCTTTTGGCCACCGCCGGCTGTCTATAATCGATTTGAGCGCAAACGGGCACCAGCCAATGGCAGATCAAAGGCAAAAAACATGGATAACTTTTAACGGCGAAATTTATAACTACCTGGAGCTAAGGAATGAGCTTTTAAATCTTGGGGTACAATTTACTTCGGTTACTGATACCGAAGTTATTATAGCCGCATATATGCAATGGGGCACTGATGCCTTCTCCAGGTTTAGGGGAATGTTTGCTTTTGCATTGTTTGATAGCGTTAAAAAACTCACTTATCTTGTGCGCGATACAGCGGGCGTAAAGCCTTTGTATTATTTTGCCGAGGCTGGCCAGTTGAGTTTCGCGTCTGAAACAAGGGCATTTATTGCTGCCGGCATAACCAACAGGAACGACCCTGCATGGCAGGTGCGTTTTTTAGCTTTTGGGCACATACCAGAACCTTATACTACGTTAAAAAATGTATTCAGCCTTGCCAAAGGTCATTATTTATGTTGGGACCATGCTTCATCTACCTATTTTATAGATACCTACAAAATAACAGGGGGGTACAAAAATCAGATAACAGATCCTGAAGAAGCGAGGTACCTGATTAAAGAAGCTTTGATAAAGGGGGTAAACCGTCAGCTAATAGCCGATGCCCCGTTAGGTGTATTTTTAAGCGGCGGTACCGATTCAAGCCTGATCACATTGTTGGCCGATAAGCAGAAAAAAGAGCAGCTTAAAACTATATCCATTTTTTTTAATGAAAAAAGCTACGACGAGCAGGCCTTTCAGCGCCTGGTGCTGGATAAAGTAAGTGGCCAAAACTTCTCGCATTTAGTAAACCAACAGGATTTTGAAAACCACCTGCCGCAGGTTATCAGCGCTATGGATATGCCAACAACCGATGGCATCAATAGTTGGTTTATCAGCAAATACGCACACGAGGACGGTTTAAAAGCAGTATTATCCGGCGTAGGGGCCGATGAATACTTTGGCGGTTACCCGTCATTTAACAGGATCCGGTACTTAAAATATTTAAAAAGAGTCCCCCCTTTCCTGTTCTCGGCCGTTCAGGAATTACTGCCCGATCCATACAAAAAACTTACTTTTTTGGCCAATGACCACCCCATAGCAGATTATCTTTTATTGCGAGGGTTGTTTTCGCCGGGCGATATAGCACGCACGCTCGACATCGGCGAAGGAGAGGTACGAGAAGTGCTTTTCGACGGCCAGGAGGTGCAAAAAAAATACGCTTACGACGCCGAACAAGCATCATGGTTTGAAGCAAACCTTTATATGCAAAATCAGTTGTTAAGAGACACTGATGTAATGAGTATGAACCATGGCCTGGAAGTTAGGGTACCCTTTTTAGATGAAGATTTTACAAATCTTGCACAACGTGTTTCGCCCGAAATACGTTTTAGCCGGCAGCAGCCCAAAAAAGTACTTATTGATAGTTTTAGCAACTTGTTGCCACAGGCCGTTTGGAACAGGCCCAAAATGGGCTTCAGCTTCCCTTTACAGTCTTGGATGAGCCAATATAAACCAATAAGCGATAGTAATTTATACAAAGGCAAACTGGCAAAAAAAACAATCAAAAAATTCACAAACAACCAAATCCACTGGTCAAAAGCTTTTGCACTTTACCAGATACAACCTTATGTGTAAAAAAGTAATTCTTTTTACCTTACAGACGTTTAGCAGCACCGGTGGAATTCAAAAAATGACCCGCACATTGGGCCACTCCTTATATCAGCTCTCGCAAAACATTAACTGGCATTTTGAATTATGGTCGGCCTACGATAAAAACAACGACCTGATGCCACAATATCTTCCTTCCGGCGCATTTAAAGGTTTCGGTGTAAATAGGATAGGTTTCGTTTTAAAAGCCATAAGCAGGTCTGTCAAACCCGATATAGTTATTCTAAGCCATATCAATCTTGCAGTTATTGGTTTATTTATAAAATTAGTTAATCCCAAATGCAAAGTATGGGTTATTGCACACGGCATTGAGGTTTGGCGGCCGCTCTCGCTGGTTAAAGCATACATGTTAAAACGCTGCGACAAGGTTATATGTGTGAGCAATTTCACCCGTGGGCAAATGATAATAAGGCATAACATTAACCCGGCTATTTGTAACGTGCTAAATAATGCCATTGATCCTTTTATGAAATTGCCCGTCAGTTTTCAAAAACCGCAGCATTTATTGGCGCGCTATAAACTAAACCTGACACAACCTGTAATTTTTACCCTTACCCGCCTTGCATCTACCGAGCAATACAAGGGTTACGAGCATGTTATACAGGCCGTGAGTAAAATAAAAAGCGACTATCCGGATATTAAGTATATCCTGGCAGGAAAGTACGATGCCAAGGAAGAGGTTAGAATAAAAAAGCTGATAGCAGAACATAACGTAGCCGAACAAGTAATTTTGACTGGTTTTATTGAGGAACATGAACTATCTGATCACTTTTTACTGGCCGATATGTTTGTACTGCCAAGTAAAAAAGAAGGGTTTGGCATTGTGTTTATTGAAGCGCTGGCCTGCGGCCTCCCCGTTATTTGTGGCAATGCCGATGGCAGCATTGATGCTATCAGGAATGGTGAATTAGGCAAAGCCATCAATACCGACGATCCTGCCCAGCTATACAATTGCATTACCGGGTACTTAGAGGTCCCATTGACATCGGCAAAACGCGAAAATTTACAAAAAAAATGTTTGATGTATTTTAATGAAACAGACTACATGCAAAAATTACACCTCCTACTAAACGAATGAGTATGCCTATAGAAGAAAAATGGGACATTGAATTAACTCCGCACAGTAGCTTACTCGATTTAAAGCTGAAGGACATATGGCATTACCGCGATTTACTGATGCTGCTGGTAAGGCGCGATTTTGTTTCTTTTTATAAACAAACCATACTTGGGCCGCTATGGTTTTTTATCCAGCCGCTGTTTACCACCATCATTTATACTTTTATATTTGGTAACCTGGCCAACATATCGGCCGATAATTTGGATAAGCCATTGTTTTACATGGCAGGTATTACCGCCTGGAATTACTTTGCCGATTGCCTTACAAAAACATCATCGGTATTTACAGCAAATGCCGGACTCTTCGGTAAAGTATATTTCCCGCGTTTAATAGTACCGCTAAGTATCGTAGTATCTAACCTCATCAGGTTTGGCGTGCAAATGGCGCTTTTTTTTATTACCATGGGATTTTACGCCATAAAAGGCTCAAATGTGCATCCCAACATCTACTTGTTATTATTTCCTTTTTTATTGCTGTTAATGGCAATGCTTGGGTTGGGCCTTGGCATGATCGTATCTGCCATGACAACCAAATATCGTGATCTTAGTTTCCTGATCACTTTTGGCATCCAACTGATGATGTATTTAACTACAGTTATTTACCCTTTATCTACCGTTAAGGAGAAATACCCAAAATACCAATGGCTTGTTGAATATAACCCGATGACACCGATTATAGAAGCTTTTAGATACGGCTTCCTGGGCAAGGGTACATTTACTATGCTGTCCTTGGGTGTTACAACGGCAATAACCGTGATAATACTTATAACCGGAATAATAATTTTTAACCGTGTTGAGCGCACTTTTATTGATACTGTATAATGGCCACGGTAATTAAAGTCGAAAACCTTTCAAAAGCTTACCAGTTAGGCGAAATAGGCACCGGAACTATATCCCGCGACCTTGAGCGATACTGGGCCAGGATCCGTGGCAAAGAAGACCCTTTTTTGAAAATAGGCGAGGTTAATGATCGTTCAATAAAAGGCGAAAGCGACATCGTATGGAGTTTAAAAGACATCAATTTTGACATTGAACAAGGTGATGCCGTTGGCATTATTGGCCGTAACGGCGCAGGCAAAAGCACCCTGCTTAAAATATTAAGCAGGGTTACCGCGCCAACAACCGGTTCGGTTAAAGTAAAGGGCCGGATAGCCAGTTTGCTGGAAGTAGGCACGGGCTTTCATCCCGAATTAAGCGGCAAAGAAAACATTTACCTTAACGGCGCCATACTGGGCATGCGCAAGGCCGAAATAAAACGAAAATTTGAGGAGATAGTTGATTTTTCGGGCGTTGAAAGATATATCGATACACCTGTAAAACGATATTCATCGGGCATGTATGTGCGCCTGGCTTTTGCCGTGGCGGCCCACCTCGAATCGGAAATATTGATTGTTGATGAAGTATTAGCCGTTGGCGATGCCGAATTTCAGAAAAAATGCCTGGGCAAAATGGGCGATGTAAGCAAAGGCGAAGGGCGCACAGTATTATTTGTGAGCCATAACATGAGCGCTATAAGCCAATTATGCAGCAAGGCCATCCTGTTAAAAAACGGGGAGTTGGATAGTTACAAAAGCGTAAAATCAATAATAGAGCTTTACCTTTCATCCAACACCAAAAACGACTTTTTTACTTCGACTGATAAAAACAGCTTTTTCAAAAAAGTATTTTTATTGAACGAAAGGCTTCAGCCCGCCACCGCGTTCCTGTTTAATCAAAACATCAATATTAATTTCGAGGTAACCATTTTAGAGTTAATGGTTGGGCTTACATTAAGTTTTATCATTAAAGATTCATACGAAAACTCGGTAACAAGCAGCCATTTTTTATTAAGCGGAAAACTGGATGAAACGCTTAATATTTCGGCAACTATTCCCCGCAATTATATAATACCCGGTAATTACAAGCTCGAATCGGTACTGCACATCCCGAATGTCCGGTTTATACAACAATTACCCTTTGTTATTAATTTTACAATTGAAGACTCAGGAAGCATACATTCGCTGTATGTAAACAATAATTTAGGCCAAATCGCTTTACCAATTATTTGGGAACAAACCACATGATAGCATTTTTACGAAAGCTTAAATCATTTATTATCCCTCCAAATAACGTTCAACAAAACCCGGCTGGCCCAAGGATTGGATTGAACACAACTATCGACAATTGTACTATTGCCGATCAAACCACCATAGGGGCCAATTGCTATTTGTACAATACAAGCATCGGCAACTTTACTTATGTGGCTGCCAATGCAAGTATAATGAATACTGTTATAGGCAAATTTTGCTCAATAGCACAGGGAGCAAGCATTTGTACGGGCAAGCATCCATCATCAACATTTGTATCAACACATCCGGCCTTTTTTTCGCCTCATGCACAATGCGGTGTTACCTTTACAGCCGAAAGCCACTTCAGGGAAATGGGCGAAACCGCCATAGGCAACGATGTGTGGATAGGCACCAATGCCATCATAATGGATGACATAATTATTGGCGATGGCGCAATTATTGGCGCGGGCGCTATAGTAACCAAAAATGTACCGCCTTATGCTATTGTGGCCGGCAACCCTGCCAAACTGCTGCGGTATCGCTTTGAACAACAGGAGATAGATTTTTTGTTAGCCTATAAATGGTGGGAAAAAGATTTATCATGGATAAAGGACAACTATCGGCGTTTTCATGATATAAAGTCTTTTATAAAAGATTTTGGGACTACTGAATGATCATCATAAAATTACAGGGCGGCCTTGGTAACCAAATGTTTCAATATGCGGCAGCCAGGAGCATATGCGGCAACAAACCTGTATACTTTGATTTGAACTTTTTGGGCAGGAATACCACAAGCACCAACACCCTTACTGCAAGGCATTTTGAACTGGCTGTTTTTAACAATATCCGGTTTAAAACGGTAAACAGGTTTATGAAGCCTTTAATAGAAAGCAGGAAGGATTTTTACAGGTATATTAAACGTATCCTGATGCCAGGGGCAACGTTCATCTGTCAAACAGAAAATAATGAGTTTATTAATCTTCGGGAAATACCGTCATCTACAATTTATTTAGACGGTTATTTTCAGAACGAAAATTATTTTAAACCGATAAGAGAGCAGCTTTTAGCTGCTTTTAAGTTTCCGGCAATAAACGGGAACAGCAAAAAAATGAACGCGATACTCGAAGCAAAAAACCCGGTAGGCATCCATGTACGCCGCGGAGATTATTTGAGGCCCGAAGTGAAAGCGTTTCATGGCATATTGCCCTTGGCTTACTACCAACAGGCAAAAGAAAAATTAGAAACGCAGGTAAGCAACCCTCATTATTTTGTTTTTTCGGATGACCCGGAATGGTGCAGGTTAAACTTTGGTTTCCTGGGCAATAACGTTACCATTGTTTCAGAAGCCTCGGCCAACACCTGGGAAGACATGTACCTGATGAGCCTGTGCAGCCATAACATTATTGCCAACAGCAGTTACAGCTGGTGGGGCGCCTGGTTAAACACCAATCCCGGCAAGGTGGTTATTGCACCTGATAACTGGTTTGTATCGGCTAAAGCAGATATTGTTCCATCAACTTGGATAAAGATTTAGTTTCTGTAATAATGCCCGCTTACAACGCGGCCAACTATATTGCCGAAAGTATTGAAAGCGTTATCAGCCAATCATATCCTCACTGGGAATTGCTTGTTGTTGACGATGGCTCGACAGATGACACAGCCGCGATAATTAAGCAGTTTGAGCTTACCGACCAAAGGGTTAAATACTTGTATCAACAAAACGGCAGGCAGGGAAAAGCCCGCAACCTGGCCATACAAAGCAGCAAGGGCAAATACATAGCCTTTTTAGATGCCGACGATAAATGGACAACTGATAAATTGACCATCCAAACTAAGTTGCTATCCGCAGAAAAAAATACCGACCTGCTTTTTACACAAGGCTATAGCCTCACCGGCAACCGGGTTGAAGATTATAATGTAGAAGTAAAAACGGTTTGGAACAGCGATAATTTCGCCGATTTTGTTCAGCAAAACCGCATCCCTATCCTTGGTGTATTGGTAAAAAAAGAAGCTTTAGTACAGGTGGGCGGCTTTACAGAGGATGCTGATATCCAAAACGCAGAAGATTACCACCTGTGGTTAAAATTGCTGATTGCCAATAAAGTATTTAAATCAATTCCCGACAGGCTTTTTTATTACCGGGTACATAGCAGCCAATCAACCTTTCAAAATAAAGGTACCGCGGCGCCTATCTTTCACGCGTATGGTAATTTGCTTAAAGCATGTGGCCATGATAAATTCAGGCAGGCACTTATCGATAAATTAAAATGGTACATCTTCAGTCAAGACTTCCATGCTGAATGTTTGAAGCTCATCATATCTCATCTTAATTACAAAGGGAAGAAGGTGGCGGCATTTATTATTAAAAAACTTTTTGCAAAACCAGAACCCTCATCGCAAAGGGCGGTGTTTAAACTCGTTTCTTTTTTTGGGTGATTTCTATGTTCAGGCAGGCTATATTCCTAATCATTAAATCATGTATAAATTATCAGTTATAATTTGCGTATTTAATGAAGAAATGTGCTTAATTGAGGCATTAAGATCGTTATACCACAATGATATTTATAAGCAAACCGAGGTAATTATAATTGACGACTGCTCAACAAACCCCGTTACATTAAGACTTTTACATTTGCTGGCAAAACTTACCAAATACAAAGTGATTTACAGCCAACAGAACCTTGGCCTATCCAACTCACGTAACCTTGGTTTTGCAAACGCTACTACGCCGTATATATTACCGCTTGATGCCGACGATATTTTCCCGGAACACGCCATAGATGATATTTATAAGACCTTTACCCAAAATCCTGGGTTTGACTTTATAGTTGGAAATTACTACCTCAATGATGTACAAAGCGGCCAAACCCAGGTTGTGGATTGCAGCGGTATAACAACGGCCGGAACAGTCGACATTAAAAAACTGGGGATAGATTGGAAACTATTGGGTACAAGCCCATGCAAAAAAACCGCCTGGGAAAAAGTTGGCGGCTATAACCTCAAATACTCCTACTCGGTACAGGATGTTGATTTTTGGATTAGGGTGATAACAAGTGGCAGCCAGGGTTTTTACCTAAACAAGCCCATCTACACCTGGAATAAGTCGGCAACGGGCATGAATATGAACTTTAACCGGCTTGATATGGTTAAGCTTATGGAAGATCACCGGGAGTTTTACTTGTTAAATAATACCGCTGCCGATCTGGACAACAGGATATTTGAGGCCTACTATCCATATAAACAAAAAAATGTATTACTCCCCTTGGGCAAAAAATCCTTTCAGAGGCTAAGGCCCGTTAATAAGCTTAGGCTGATCGGTTTTTACGTAACAACCATGTTTAATGGCGCTTAAATCTGTTAACAATCCAAAATTTTCCATTATTATTCCAACCTACAATGCAGCCGGCACTTTAGCCAATTGCCTGGATAGCGTTGTTAACCAGGACTACGCCAATATAGACGTATGGCTGATGGATGGACTATCCACAGATGGCACCTTGCACATAGCAAGGGAGTATCAATCAAAGTACCCCAATTTAAATATCGTATCCGAAAAAGACGCCGGTATTTATGATGCCATGAATAAGGGTATTAAAAGATGTGCAGGCCAATGGATTTATTTTTTGGGCGCCGATGATACATTATACAATGATAACGTAATTACATCGGTGGCAAACGTTTCTAAAACTACCGCTGCCGGTGTTATTTATGGCAATGTAAAAATGCGGGGGCAAAATCAGTGGAACCTTGACAATGTAATTTTCAACGGCGAATACGATCTTGAAAAATTACTCGACCTAACCATAAACCACCAGGCTATGTTTTACAATAAGATAGTGTTTGAAAAGTGCGGCTTTTACGATTTAAAATATAAAACCAATGCCGATTATGATTTTAATTTACGATGCTATGCTGCAACCACATTTCAATATATAAACATTATTATAGCAAACTTTTTTGTTGGTGGCCAAAGCACCAATTTTCCTGACAATGAATTTCATAAAGACCGCGGTGCACTGTTTTTGAAATATTTCGGAAAAAAGGTTTTTGGCAAAGAATTTATCAACTCCCGGCTTTACTTACAAAGAGCGGCCTTATCGGCCAACTCGCCGCTAAACATTTGGAAACGGGCCATATGTTTAATTGCCTATACAAAATTAAAACTTCAATCTGCCCTTACCTAACGTGTTAAATACGCCTATTTTGTTCCTGATATTTAACCGCCCGGACACCACGGAGAAGGTTTTTGCTGAAATCCGAAAGCAACAGCCAAAATACCTATTCATTGCTGCCGATGGGCCAAGGGAACATAAACCAGAAGACATTGAACTGGGTGACAAGTGCAAGCAAATAGTATCACAAATAGATTGGGACTGCGAAGTAAAAACACTATATCAACCTAAAAATCGGGGCTGTGGGTTAGCGCCGGCAACAGCCATCACCTGGTTTTTTTCGCAGGTGGATGAAGGTATCATACTGGAAGATGACTGTATTCCGAATCAGAGTTTTTTTGAGTTTTGCGAAGATCTGTTAAAAAAACATCATAATGATGCCAGCGTAATGATGATTTGCGGCACCAGCTATCAGCCCAAACCCTTAAATGCCGATACATACTATTTTTCACGATATCCGCATGCCTGGGGTTGGGCCACCTGGAAACGGGCCTGGGCCAATTATAACTTTAAGCTGGATGGCGAAACCGAAGCAGTAAGGGCCAGTGTGATACACAGCACATTTGCCAACAGCCGGGAGCGCCGGCTTTGGGAAGGCAGTTTGAAAATGATCATCAACGGGCTTGATGCCTGGGATTATCAGTGGATGTACTGGATTTGGAAAAATAACGGCTTATGTGCCGTACCATGGAAAAACATGGTCTCAAATATAGGCTTTGGCCCACACGCCACGCATACCTTTGACAGCAACTCGCACCAGAGCCAGATGGAACAGCATACAATTATGGCTATTCATCATCCCAAAAAAATCAGCGTTAATAAACAAGCCGACAATTATGAGCGATACTATATATTGATAGGCTCAAACGCACGGTATTACATCAATAAATTAAAATCTGTTATCAGCAGGTTTGGCAAACTTTGGGTTCAAAAAAATGGCAGATAAGCTTACCGCGGTAGTTATCCCAATATACAAACAGCAGCTTTCTGATAATGAGGTTATTTCGTTAAAGCAATGTTTATCGGTCTTAAAAAAACATCCTATAATATTTGTAGGCCCAAATAAGCTAAATCCGGATGCCTATAAAAGTATTTGTGCTGATACCGGGTTTAACCTGTTAACTTTTGATGATTTTTATTTTGAAAGCATAGCCGGGTATAACCAATTGATGTTATCACCCAGCTTTTATAAATCATTTTTTGCCTATAAATTCATCCTCATTTACCAGTTGGATGCCTATGTTTTTAAAGACGAGCTAACCTACTGGTGCAATAAAAATTACGACTTCATTGGCGCCCCGCATATGCCACATGAAAACCTGGAGGGAGAGATGCAACTCTTGAAAGGCTACGCAAAGTTTATAAATTTTATTAACGGCATTTTTAAAACAAACCACCAAATAAGCAATGTTGGCAATGGCGGCTTTTCTTTACGGAAAACCAAAGCCTGCTATTGGCTGCTTAAGATATTAAAAGGAAAAGTTAAAGCCTGGGAGGCTCATAACGAAGACGGTTTTTTTAAATATTGGGGAAACGTTTTTTACCCATTTTTTAAATTACCGGCCGACGGAGTGGCTTTAAGGTTTTCGATAGAAGAATCGCCCCTGCTGTCATTAAAAAAACTAAATGGCGAACTGCCCTTTGGCTGTCATGCTTTCGAAAAACATGAATGGGAAACCTGGAAGCCATTGATAATAAAACATCATCAAACACTAAATTGAACCTCCCGCTTCCTGATCTTGCCGTATACCGGTCGTCATTCCAAAAAAAAGGCGTTACCTACCCTGTGCCTGTGGTGCCATCGGCAAAAGATGGTTTATTAAAATTATTGCCTGCCCCACCTGCCGGTAAAACCGGCTGGCCCTGGACAGAAGAAAGCAGCCCGGCCATTTACAGCAATAAGGCAACGTGGCCTAAGCTAACTATTGTTACGCCCTCCTATAACCAGGGCCTGTTTTTAGAGCAAACCATCCGGTCGGTACTGTTACAAAATTACCCTAACCTGGAGTATATTGTAATTGATGGCGGCAGCACAGACAATTCTAAAGATATCATCGAAAAATATTCGTCCTGGCTCAGTTACCGGCAAAGTGAAAAAGATAAGGGCCAAAGCCATGCCATTAACTTAGGCTTTAGCCTGGCGTCGGGCAAATACATGGCCTGGATAAATAGTGATGACTATTATCTGAAGGATGTATTTTGGTTAGTAACCCGTGGCTTTATTGCCGGCAAGGTTGATTTTATATACGGCTATGCCTATAATTTTCACGTTAAAACAGCACGCTTTGAGCTTATAAAGATCAACCCATTATTAGATTATTTTATCCGCATCCCAGCGCTGCCACAGCCCTCGTGCTTCTGGGCTGCCCACATTCATCAGCCGGTTAACGAGGCCTTGCAATGCTCATTAGATTATGAACTTTGGCTTCGCATGGTAAAAGGTAATACACGGTTGTTAATTAAACAACCTTTGTCGGTAGCCAATGTACATGAAGATGCTAAAACATCGAGCCCTAAACTAGACGCAGCACGGGAAAAAGACCACCAGCTCATTTGCAGCCAGGATGGGCATGGCCCGGTTTATGATTGGGATAAAAGGATATTGTTTTATCGTGTTTATAGCAGGATAATTAATATTTTAAACAAGATTAGCCTCAAATAAAAACCCTTGAAAGCTGTTTTTTGTGCGTACGATGGAAAAGATATCATTAACGGGATTAACACCTGGCTAATAAGGCTGTTACCGGCTTTAGTAAAACGAGATATTGAAGTAAGCGTAATTTTTATAGCCTGGGCAGCCGAAAAAGATTGTACTACTATTCCTCAATTAAGGGCACAAGGCATAAAATGCACTATAATACCTACCGCACATTATACAGAGAAACAGGTTAACTGGATACTGAAATATTTACAGGCCGAAAACGCTGATTTATTTATACCCGGAAATATGGTGCCCGCCCTGCATGCCGCCAAATGGGTAAATGATGCCGGCATATCAACAGTTGCTGTGCTCCATAACGATGACGCCGAATACGCTGCAATAATTGATCAGTTTGTTACTGAAGCAAACGATACCAACCTCAGTGCCGTTGTTGCCGTATCGGAAGCATTGTACAAAAAGGTACAGGAGCGCAACAAAAAAATAAAACTATATAAGATACCCTGCGGCGCCCCTGTACCCAAACAGAAGGCTGTATTAAAGCCCGACACAACTTTTAAAGTAGTATACGTTGGCAGGATAGTTAAGGAACAAAAACGGATAGATGAGATAGCAACCTGCTTTTGCGACTGTGCACAACACCTGCCTGATGTAGTTTTTTATATTTATGGTTCGGGCCCCGACGCGGCGTTGGTGAACAACATTATAAAAGCACATAACAACCCTGAAAATGTTTTTTTTGTAGGCAGTATCTTGCCTGAGGATGTTCAACAGGTGCTGCTTTCCAGTCACGTGTTTGTATTGATGTCTGATTATGAAGGCATCCCCGTAGCTTTAATGGAAGCGATGGGCTGTGGTGTGGTACCGGTTTGTAAATTGATCAATTCGGGAATACCGGAATTGGTACACGATGGCTTTACCGGCCTGTTTACAAAGGGGCCAGAAGGCCTGCTATCAAAAATTGAATACCTAAAGCACAATGCCGACAAATGGGAAGAGCTATCTTTAAACTCTCAAAAATTAATAACCGACCAATTCTCGTCAGATAAAAACCTGGCCAGTTGGCTTGAGCTGTTTAACGATTTAGCAGGCTGGCAAAAAAAAACAATCGCAATACCATCCAGGTTAAATCTGCCCCCGGCCCACCCCTACTTTGCCGGGCTCGACAGAAGAGAACCGCCACTGCTGGTTAAGGCTTACAAAAAGTTAAAACGGATTTTGCACAACTAAACAGTGTATAGCTTATTAGTCCCCTGTTATAATTCGGAACGATTTATTGACGGCTTTTTAGCCAACATCAGTAATTTGAACAAAGCATTTGATGAAATTTTGTTTTATGACGATGCAAGCACTGATCATACAGTTTCGGTACTGCAGGCAAGGGGTTGCATAGTAATAAAAGGAGAAACCAACCAGGGCCCCGGTTTTGCGCGTAATACCCTTGCATCGGCGGCAAAAGGCAATTGGTTTCATTTTCATGATATTGATGATTTTTTAGATCCCGATTACCTGGTAAAAACTGCGGCCATTGCAGAAACCGGCAGTTACGATGTTGTATTGTGTAATGTTGACTGGTACAGCACCGATCAAAAAACCATTTTACTTAGCTGGAAATACTCGAACGAGCAAATAAACCAGGACCCTGTTTCATATACCATTGGCCATCCTATTGGCGGCATCAATGGTCTGTACCGAAAAGAAAAATTCACTGCAGCAGGTGGCTTTAATACCAGCTTACGTATTTGGGAAGATGCTGATTTACATGTCAGACTGGCTGGCGCGGGTGCAAGGTTTTATGTTATTGAAGAGGTACTTTCTATTTCTATCCGATATTCAAACTCTGCAAGCGCAGATCAAACATCTGGCTGGCTAACCAGGCTGACGCTTTTAAAAACATACCAAAAACAGTATACTGATAAAAACGTGATGCGCATGACAGGAAAACAAGCCCAGCTGACAGCCAGTAAGCTTATTCTTTCGCGCCAATATGATGCTGCCAAATCTGCCTTAAGGCTAAGTGAGTTATGCGGGTTAAAAGTGCCTGATAGCAAAAACCCGGTTTGGGGTATAATAAACGCTATATTACCAGCATGGTTAAGAATCAATCTGCGGATGACCCAACTCAAAATTGTATTTAAAAACAGCGCGGATGACTAAACAACAACAATCGGGTTATGACCATAAGTTGGAAGGGCTGAGAGGACTATGTGCATTGGTTGTCGCTATATCCCACTTGCTGACCTTCAATTTTTTTCATTCATTCCAAATTCCGTATTATGATTTTTTTGTGCACCTTGAATTTGCGCATGAAGCGGTGCTCATATTTTTTGTGCTTTCGGGTTACGTAATCGGCTTAAATCATATCCACACGCCCTTTAATAAAATAAATATTATTGCTTATCTAAAAAAAAGGGCCGTCCGTTTATACCCTATATATTTTTTAGCAATCATCATCTCGTTCCTGGTTTATACAGGCGGAGCTTTTTCGGTACGGCAACTGTTAGGGCATCTTTTTTTTATGCAGGAGTTTTTTGTAAGCACTATTACATCAAATAGCCCTTTATGGTCGCTGAGTTATGAGGTAACGTTTTATATACTTTTTTTAGGTTTATGGAAGGCAGGCAGATACAACATGTATTTGTGTTTAGCGATTAGTATTTTATCAGTAGCATTTGTATTGAGAAATCCGGATGCTACAATTTTAAAATCACTGTTGGTTGGCGCAATCTTTTGGATGCTTGGCCTTTACATAGCCCAAACCAAAACTATAATTATAGCCGCAACCAAAAGACGGTGGCATTCATTGATCAGCTATTTCGCTCTTCTCCTGGCAATCCATAGTTTTGATACCCGCAATCTTATCCCTCACTTTGTACATTTAAAACTTGACTTTGCTTTTAAAGTTTCTTTTGGGGATTTGGTCTATTTACCTGTCTGCTTCATTATAATTATGGAACTAACCAACAGGTCGGTAAAGTATATGAATTGGATAAAGCTTTTGGCCTACTCCATTCCGATATTCCACTTATTGTTATTACTTTATTTCAAACACCCCGTGTTTTCGCAGATTAATTGGATTTATGGCATATTTTATTTTGCCCTTGCATTAATCACGCTACCGATCAATTTCAAAATTGACTTTTTAGGGCGGTTGAGTAAATTAGGGCGCATCTCATATGCCCTGTATGTTTTCCATTTCCCGGTGCTTTATTTTTTAAATAGCTGCCTCACAAAATATTTTTCGGGTGTTATTTTATTAATAGTCGGCCTATCGGCATCGGTGTTAATAACCGGCGCCCTGTCAACAATTGCCGAACTCGTTATTCAACCCAGGATAAAAAAACTTCTCATCGGTAAAGGTTAACTTTGATGATGCAACAAAAAACCACCTACTCGTAAAATGATCGCAAAACTTTTAAAAAAAATATGGATCAGGTGCTTCACCGGCAACCCATATCAAATTAAAAGTTTTACTGATCTGTATCGCCACAAAACCGGCGAAGCCATTGACCGTCCTGAATCGCTTACCGGCATTCTGCTGCGTGAGGCGGGTCAGCCGGTGGTTTACAATTTGCCGCTTATCACTTACAACCAAATCGTGCCGCAGCAAACTGTTAGCGGGCAACCGAGGTTTAAAACCAATGGTGTGTTTAAGGAGCCCGAGAGGTGGCTGTATAGTATATCAAATGGTACTGTTTGGGGTTCAGTCGGGTTGTTATATGATGGTAAACGGAGATGTTTTATAGATGAATCTGCAAAGGAATGGACAGTTGATTTAAGCGATTCTGCTTTAACCAATGTTGTCCATTTCCCGCAAAAAACATTCCTGGAGGGCACCACCCTTTCCTGCCTGACAAATGGCGCCGACGGTGGCTTTTATCATTTTTTATTTGAATCGATAGTTAAAATCCAATTTGCCATGCCGATAATAAAGCATGTCGACCATATCCTGTTTAACGGGCCGGCAACTGACTGGAAATTAAAGTGGCTGCAAAGGGCAAACATCGACACCTCAAAAATAATCTGGACCAATAACACCGCCCATTACGAATGCGAACAGCTGCTATTTACTGGCAGGCTGGTTAACGATCAGCAGATAAACCCATGGAGTATTGCAGCCCTAAAATCACTGTTCAATATTACCCCAACAGATCAACCTACGCAACATAAAGTACTATGGATCACCCGTAAAGGAGCCGGATCACGAGATATTGTGTGGGAACGCCAACTATTGCAGCACTTCCCCTCGATTGAAATTATTGACCTTTCGGATCTGGATGTTGTTGAAACTATACAAAAAATGCGATGTGCCACACACATTATTGCACCTCATGGTGCGGGTTTAAGTAACATTTACCTATGTAACACGGGTACACATATTTTGGAGCTATACCCCGATGGGATGCTTTTTAAACCTTGCTTTCACAGGCTATCGTCGGTATGTCAGCTAAAACATCATGTAGCCTGGCTCAATTTTGAAAACGAGCACGACACTAAACAAGGCCTTACCTTTTTGAAAACATTATTGAATGATTTTGTATGTCAAAACTAATAAGTAGCCTGTATGCCCTATTTTTTAGGTTATTGGGTATAGCTATTCATAAGCCTGTTATCATAAAACCAAATACGTTTTTGTCGCGGGGTTTTCTGAACGGACACAAGGGCACCATCACCATTGCACCTCAATGTGAGCTGTCGCGCGGTGTAATTATCAAGGCATACGGGGGCACCGTTAACATACACAAAAACACTTTTTTAGGCGAGTACGTATGTATTTATGGCCATGGAGGCGTTGAGATAGGCGACAATACCTTGATTGCCATGCATACATGTATTGTCAGCGCCAACCATACCATCCCCGATAAGGGCACGCTAATCCGCTCGCAGGGCGATATTTTGTTACCTGTTAAAATTGGCAGCGACGTTTGGATAGGCGCCGGGGTGAAAGTTTTAGGCGGCGTTACCATCGGCGATGGCTGCGTTGTTGGCGCCGGTTCGGTGGTTACCAAAAGCCTGCCGCCTTATGCCATAGTTATGGGGGTACCTGCAACAATAGTTAGCTACAGGAATGGCTGATATGCTAAGCGTTATAATCCCAACTTATAACCCGGATGTATCCCGGCTTGCCAAAACTTTAGCCGGTTTACAAAAGCAGAGCCTTCCATTGCAGGCATGGGAATTAATATTGGTTGATAATAACTCCAGTCAATCTATTAATGCAGACCTTACGTGGCACCCAAATCATAAAATTATCAAGGAAACAGCTCAAGGGCTAACCTATGCCCGGCTAAAAGGCTTTAAAGAAGCCCACGGACAAGTTTTGATATTAGTTGATGACGATAATATACTGGATGAAAACTATCTGCAAAACGCATTAAAAGCATTTCAGGATCAACCTAAACTTGGTGCCATAGGGGGTAAATCGCTTCCTGTATTTGAAGGCAGCCCGCCGGATTGGCTAACAGAATTCTATTCAAGCTTGGCCTTGCGTGACCTTGGCGACGAGGTTTTAACCGCGGCATGGGATCACAAATACCCCGTTTGCGCACCAATTGGTGCCGGGATAGCTATCAGGAAAGCGGCTTTGAACTCTTATATCAAAAAAATTGAAACACAAAAAAATGTCATTACCGATAGAAAAGGCGGCTCCCTAAGCTCGGGTGGTGATAATGATATTGTTTTAGAAATACTGAAATCGGGCTGGCATGTGGCCTATTTACCAGGCCTGGTATTACATCATATTATCCCATCTCAAAGAATGGAAGCCGGTTACATGGCCCGGCTAATCAATAACAGCAGCAATTCATGGGTGCGGCTGCTGCAAAGCCACGGAATAAACCCATGGCCCCGGATTGCCGGTTGGACCGTTTTCCCGCGAAAGGTAAAAGCCTGGTTTACTTATAAAGCCTGGAAAAACGATGTAAACTACATCAGGTGGCAGGGTGCCTGCGGCACTTTTGATGGCTTGGCCGGGCAATAAAAATTTCCTTTTATCTACTAAAATCGGCATTTTATAAGTGTTACAGTCAGTAATTAATGTTTTATATCGATACCCTAAGGCCCGGCTAAAGCACTTTAGCCGTTTTGGGGGATATTTTAATTACCGCAAAATGCTGCACGGCCAAAAACTGATGCAGCAGGCGGCCACTCATTTGCCTCCTGTGCAGTCGGCGGCGGATGGGCTGGAGGTTTACTTTTTAACCGGGAAAAAGTACCTGTACCAAACACTGTTTTGCATCCAATCGTTAATAAAAGTCAGCCAAACTCCGTTTAAATTTATATTGGTTGATGATGGCAGTTTTGACGAACAGTTAATAAAACAAATAAACACCCAATTACCCGGTGCCGGTATAGTGGACAGGCAAATGATAGATCAAAACATTAATAAAATATTGCCCAAACACCAATACCCGGTTTTACACCACAAACGCGAGGTTTATCCGCATATTAAGAAACTGACAGATGTACACACCATCCCCGGTAATGATTGGAAACTCGTTTTAGATTCGGATATGATGTTTTGGAACGATCCGCTGGCCTTGGTTAATTGGCTAAAAGAACCTCAAAAGCCTATATATATGCGGGATTGCCAGGAGTCGTACGGTTACAGCAGGCAACTGATGGAACAGCTTTGCAAAAACAAAATCCCAACGCTATTGAATGTTGGAGCCATTGGCCTCAATAGCAGTATGGTAAATTGGGACAATTTAGAAAGCTGGACAAAGGGTTTGGAAGAAAAAGAAAGCAGTTCATATTATCTTGAACAAGCTTTAACTGCTATGTTGTTAGCCAATGTTGATGCCGTAGTTTTGCCGGCAGATGAATACATTGTGAATCCGGATGTAAGCAGGATTGACTATCATACCGGGACCCTTCATCATTACGTAGATTTATCAAAAGAAGGATACTTTAAAAAAGCATGGAAAGCGATATAAACAAAAATATCCAATCTTTATGGATAGGCGGTCAGTTATCAAAGGTTGAACAATTATGCATCCAATCGTTTATTGATCACGGGCACAATTTCCACTTATATGCCTACGAAGAAATTACCAACGCTCCCAAGGATACCATTATCCATGACGCAAGAAGTATTATTGGCGAAGACGCTATTTTTAAATACAAAACCGGCTGGGGTGCAGGATCTGTATCGGGTTTTGCCGACTTGTTCCGCTTGCTGATGGTTCAAAAAAATGGGGGTTGGTGGGTTGATATGGATATCATTTGCCTCAAAAAATTCGATTTTGAAGCCGATACCGTTTTTTGTTCAAGCTATGAAGGCGAATATGATCAGTTGGTAAACAATTGCGTTTTTAAAGCACCAAAGGATAGCGAATTTGTACAATACTGCCTTGACCAGATTGCGCAAATAGACCTTAAAACAATGTCCTTCGGGATGGCCGGTCCGTTTTTATTTCAAAAGGCGGTAAAAGAACTACAACTGGAAAAGTATGTACTTCCGTATAGTTATTTTAACCCTATTGCCTGGAAAAACGTAAGTACACTTATTTTGGGGAAGATGACCAAGACCGACAGGTTTAAGGAACTCATCAGACCGGTTTTAAAGCCCAATACAATGCCTGGTCGAAAAATTGCCCCCCATTCGTACACCGTACATTTTTGGAACGAAATATGGAATACAGGAAAGCTTGACAAAAACGGTGAGTACGACAAAAATTCATTGTTCGAGAAGTTAAAGCGTAAACACGGTATCAAATAAAATGGCTGTTTCCGCCCCATTAGTTTCTGTATGCATCCCGGTTTATAATGGTGAAAACTACATCAACCAAACCATTGAAGCTGTAATTAATCAAACCTATAAGAATATTGAGATAATTATTGTTGACGACGGTTCAACTGATAATACTAAAAGTTTATTAAAAAACCTGCCACATCAAAATGTCAGCGTTTATTATCAGCAAAACTGCGGCGCGGCGGCGGCCCGTAATTTGGCGTACAGCAAATCAAAGGGTCAGTATATCAAATTTTTAGATGGTGACGATCTTATCAATCCCCAAATGATTGAAAGCCAGGTTAAGCTGGCCGTTGAAAACCCGGATTGTATAGTTTCGGCAAAATGGGGCCGGTTTTACGATAACAACCTGGATACATTTAAGCTGAGTCCCGAAGATTGCTGGCAAACGCTGCCTGCTTATGACTGGATCAGTTCATCATGGAAAAACGGCCATTCGATGACACAATCCGGCATTTTTTTATTGCCGAGGGATATCATTGAAAACGCCGGCCTTTGGGACGAACAGCTTACTTTAATTGACGACCTTGATTTTTTTACCCGGGTAATACTGAAGTGCAAATCGGTGGTGTTTGATCCAAATTCTATATTATACTACCGTTCGGGCAATAGCGGCAGTTTATCTGATCGTAAACAGCAGGAGGCTATGCAATCGGCATTTACATCTATCGACAAAGCCACAAAAAACCTGCTGGCCGTAAAAGCAAGTGCCGAGGCAAAACTGGCCTGCGCCAATACCTGGCAGCATTACGTATACATTGCTTACCCAAAACATTCCGGGCTGGCAAATGAAGCGCAAAAACGTGTAAACGAACTTGGCGGTTCTACACTAAAATTTATGGCCGGTGGCATCACCAAAATAATTGCCGGTTTAATTGGCTGGAAGACCACAAAGCGCCTTAAACAAGTATTTAACATCCGTTAATTGAGAATCCTCCTTTCATTTTTACAGGATAACGGTGGCCAGCCACACGCCATACCAGCTTACCGTTTTTGGACATACTATATCAAAAACGGCATACAAGAAGCCGGAATGCAATGGACCGAAATACCCGGCCTCGACTGGGCGGCAGGCCTTGTACCTTATGAAAATGACCCGGCCCTGCAGCAATGGCAACAGCAGGCATGGGAAAAAACTATAAAGCACATTGAAGCAAACCGCAGGCAAATAGATGTTTTTTTGTGTTATTTATATCCCAAACAAATAGATACCGCGGCGATAAAACGAATTAAAGCGATGGGAATACCATGCGTTAACTTTTATTGCGATAATGTGCGCTCATTTATCAATCTGCCACACCAATTTAAGGTATTCGACCTGGTATGGGTACCTGAATTTGAAGCCCTGCACCTTTATCAAACCGCCCGGGTTCCGCACATTAATCTGCCTATGCCTATGTGGGTCGATCCACAGTACCGCCATTTTAATGAGCAGGAAACTGACATCATCTCCTTCATCGGGTCAAAAGATGATTTACGCGCGCAGCTTTTGGCAGATGCGATTACCAGGGGCCTCCCGATACAGATCAGGGGAAACGGATGGAATGATACAAACGAGCCTGCAGTACAGCAACTGTCGCCAAAACCTTCGTCCAAAATTAAAAATCAATTCAACCTGCTGCGTAATGCAGGGATCAAGGGGTTTGTAGCGTATCATTTTCAACGCAATAAAAAAGCAATACCTGCAAACATACCTGTTGAAAACATATTTGAAAAACCTGGTTTCGACGAATACATCCGCCTTAGCCGTGAAAGCATGGTAACACTTGGCATCAACCGGGTGCCAACATTCAATACGTTTGGCAATGATATCATAACCTATAGCCGGCTCCGCGATCTGGAAGCACCTATGCTGGGGGCCTGTTATCTAACGGAGTGTACCGCCGGGCTCTCCCAGTTATATTGTTTGGGCACCGATATTGAAACCTATGCCAATGCCGATGAATTGGTTTACAAAAGCAAGGAACTCATTGCATCAAAAAATAAGCGCAAAGAATTGAGGATAAAAGGGCAGCAACGGGCGCTTAACTCCCATTCCATCCCGCAATCATTACAACTCATTAAAAACCGGCTTTTTAGCTAAACAATTAAAGCATTTGCCAAAAAAAATCTGCATCATCACACAATCACACCTTTGCCGAAACCCCAGGGTTTTAAAAGAGGCGATTACTTTGGCCACCGCTGGTTACGATGTTCATATTTTAACAGGCATTATTTCGAAATACCTTTACCAACAAGATCTGTTGGCCTTAAAAGGCTTCCCAAATATTAACTTACAGGTAGTATCAGATCTTTCTACATCAACTATTAATTCATTTACAGATAAGTTTTTAAATAAAATTGGCCGGCTGCTTGTGCGTAATTTTAAAATAGAAAACAGCCTGGCACTTGGCTACGGCACCGTCCGTTATTATAATAGAGCTAAAGCAGTAAAAGCCCGGCTATACATCTGCCACCAGGAACTGGCCACGTATATGGGTACCCGCCTGTTAAATGAAGGTTACAAAGTGGCTTTTGACTTTGAAGACTGGTACTCGGAGGACCTGCTCCCCCAGGCCCGCGCCGAAAGGCCCATCAACTTACTTCGGCGGATAGAAGCTATCGCTTTAAATAAAGGCACCTATTGCATTACAACGTCAAATGCCCTGGCTAAACAATTATCGCAAATATATTGGTGCCCGCAACCAAAAGTTATCTATAATGTTTTTCCATCTCCCGGCAACGTTCACAATAAAATAAACGGATTTAGCAAGCCGCTCAAGTTATTCTGGTTTTCACAAACCATTGGCCCGGGCAGGGGGCTTGAGCAGTTTATAAAGGTATTGGCCGCGTTAAAAACAAGCCTTGAATTACACTTGCTGGGCAATATAACTACAGGCTATCGTGAAATACTGACCAACCTAATTCCTACGCAGCACCGGCTACACTTTCATTCCCTTGTTAATGAAAATCAATTGGCTGCAAAAATAGCCGGCTTTGATATTGGCCTGGCTTTGGAGTTGGATACTCCCCCGAGCCGTAATTATACCATTACCAATAAATTTTTCCAGTATATCCAATCGGGCCTCCCGGTTATCGCCAGCGAAACAGACGGCCAAAATGAAGGATTTGAGAAATTTAAACCGGGGTTCAAATTATCGCAAAACCCAACGACTGTTGAGATAAACAAACTGGAAACGTGGCTTAACAATCCTGGCGAATTACAATTTGCCCAACAACAAGCTATTGAAGCAGCTACATTTTATAATTGGGAAAATGAGTCGAAAAAATTGCTTGCATTAGTAAAAAACGCCCTTGAAGAATAAAGTAAGCCTGCAAATAAACCTGGCGCCCGGCGATTATCCGCACGCCAGGTATATCCTCAAACATCAGTTAGCTATTTTAAGTACGCAGGTAGATGAGGTTATATTAACGGTTGATACCCGGCCAAGCAAAGGCCGTTTTGCCGAAGGATGGGAAGAAAACAAAGAGTTGTTAAACCAATTCCTGTCAGCAGAAATTGAAAGCCGGTACAACGTTAAAGTTATCCCGGTTGATTATACCGCAGCAACCAAACAAAAGGTTGCAGCGTATTTTTTCGGCAAAAACGATATACCTGATAAAGATTTCAGGGGTGGCCCTTTTTATGCTTATTTTTTTGGGATATATACCGCCGTTAATGACCTTGTTTTTCATTTAGATTCGGATATGTTTTTAGGCGGCGGAAGCAGCAGATGGATTGCCGAAGCAGCACACTTTTTTGAAACAGATCCGGCTTGCTTTGTTATGGCCCCTTTGCCCGGCCCCCCCAATAGTTTGGGTACTTTGACCGGGCAACAGGTGATTAATAAAATTGCCCCCTATACCTGGCAATTAGCGGGCATGAGTACCAGGATTTTTATGATTGATAAAGGACGGTTTAAAACGGATAAGCTCATATTAGCCAAACCACCACTACGGGGCCAGTTAAAAGCAACAATTGAAGGCAACTCCAATGCCGATTTGCCCGAACACCTGATATCTGCTTATATAGACAGCCATCATTTAAAACGGATTGATTTTTTAGGGAGCGGCAAGGGGCTATGGTCGTTACATCCCCCCTACCGTACAAAAGCATTTTATGATGGGCTGCCGCAACTCATCCAAAGGATAGTATCCAATGATCTGCCCGAAAAGCAGCAGGGTTTTTATGATATTATCGATGAAGTTTGCGATTGGTCGGCCGCGCGCGAAAAAATCAGCAACAATCGCTGGTGGAAAAGGGTAATAAAATAAACCTGTGAAAAAACTGCTTATCATATCTCCCTATTTCCCACCCGTAAACGGGGCAGATATGCAGCGCATCCGCATGAGCCTGCCCTATTTTGCAGCTAACGGCTGGGAAGCAGAGGTGATTATGGTTGATGAACAATACACCGACCTGCCTACCGACTACCTGCTTCTGCAAAGTATTCCTGAGCAAATCAGGATCCATAAAGTTAAAGCGTTAAAAAAAAGCATTACATCCAAACTGGGCCTGGGCAGTATTGCTTTACGTTCGTTGTGGTTTTACAGGCAAAAAATAAAGGAGCTTTTAAAATCACAATCCTACGACCTGATCTATTTTTCGACCACCCAATTCCCGGTTTGTATTTTGGGCGCTTATTTTAAAAAACGCTACGGTGTCCCCTACGTAATTGATATGCAGGACCCCTGGTTTTCTGATTATTACGAGGATAAGCCCAAAGCGCAAAGGCCACCCAAATACTGGTTCTCTTATCGCCTGAACAAATATCTGGAACCCATTGCTATGAATAGTGTGGATGGTCTGGTTAGCGTGTCTGATAATTATATCAGCGATCTAAAAAATCGCTACCCGGCAATTAAAGGCATTCCATCAGCAACCATAACTTTCGGGGCATTTGAACCGGATATGCAGATAGCCGAACAGAACAAGAATACCTTCAATAGCCTGCTCAATTCCAAATACATCAATATGGTATATGTTGGTCGTGGCGGTGCGGATATGCATCAGGCAATCACTCCGCTGTTTAAAGCACTCAAAACAAGATTGAATGAAGGTAACGAAGCGTTAAAATCTTTACGGTTTTATTTTATCGGCACAAGTTATGCAGCTAACGGGCAAGGCAAGCCAAGCATTTTACCGCTTGCCTGGCAACTTGGCGTTGCTGAAAGCGTAGTTGAAATTACCGATAGGATAAGCTACTATCATACCTTAATTACCCTGCAACAGGCCGATGCGTTATTTATTCCGGGCTCGGATGATCCTAAATACACGGCTTCAAAAATTTATCCGTATTTACTTACCCAAAAGCCATTATTAGCTATATTTAACAAGGCAAGCTCGGCAATAAACATTATGAAGGAATATGGCGTTAAACAGGTATATGATTATGAAACTGTTACCCAGGCCAACATTAACACATTTTTATCTTCCCTTATCAACGGCAGCCCGGAACCGCCCCAATATCATGCCGAAGCTGTAAATAAATATTCGGCAAGGCAAATGACTATAAACCAATGCAAACTTTTTGACAGCGTTACCGGTGGGGAAAATTAAAAGAACATTTGGTTTTATATTAAACCATCCTTTAGGTAAAAGGCATCCGCTTAAAGCCTTTATCCGTTTTTTAACCTGGCAGCTTCAAAGCAGCATGCGGCCGGCAAAATTTATAGTGAAACCCTATATTGCCGGTATCTGTTTTTATGCACGTAAGGGCCTTACAGGTATTACAGGCAATATTTATACGGGTTTGCATGAGTTTAATGACATGGCTTTTTTGCTGCATTTTTTAAAGCCCGGTGATGTTTTTTTTGACGTAGGCGCCAATGTAGGGTCGTACACGCTATTGGCTTCAGGAGTATGTAACGCCAAAACTTTTGCCATCGAGGCATCGGCAAATACTGCAGCCATAACCGCAAAAAACATCAGCCTGAATCAATTGGAAAACAAAGCGACTTTAATAAACGCGGCCGCGGGCGCCAGGGCAGGCATATTAACTTTTTCGAAAAACGAAGATACCACCAACCACATTATCAGTGCCGATGAAGGCCAGGCAACAGATGTAGAAACGGTAAATGTGATCAGCGTTGATTCCATCAGCCTTAATGATAAACCGGCCCTCATAAAAATTGATGTGGAGGGCTTTGAAACCGAAGTACTGAAAGGGATGAATGATACCCTAAAGCAACCCGCACTTAAAGCAATCATTATTGAACTGAATGGTAGTGGTTTGCGCTATGGCTTTAATGAAGATGATATACACCAGACACTTTTATCAAATAGTTTTAGGCCTTACCAATATGACCCTTTTAAACGGGAACTACATTTGATGGATTCATTTGGCAGTTATAATACCATTTATTGCCGCGATGTGGAATTTATAAAAGCACGCGTAAAAGCAGCCAGGGGATTTAAAATCATGGGCGAAACGATTTAAAATGCGCTTAGCCATTATCACTACACACCCCATCCAGTACTACGCACCGGTATTTAAATTACTGGCAGGTAACATCGATGTTAAGGTGTTTTATACCTGGGGAGATGAGGCACAGGAAAAATTTGATCCCGGCTTTGGCAAAACCATTTCATGGGATATCCCATTGCTGGACGGCTATAGTTACGAGTGGGTTAAAAACACAGCCCCAGATCCGGGTTCCCATCATTTTAAAGGCATTGTAAACCCCGGTCTTATTAGCCAAATAAAATCATGGCAGGCCGATGCGGTTTTGATTTACGGTTGGGCATATGATAGCCATTTAAAAGCCATGAGGCATTTTAAAAACAAAATACCGGTTTATTTTCGTGGCGACTCGACGCTGCTGGATGCTAAACCAGGCGCTAAACAGCTATTGCGGACTATTTTTTTAAGATGGGTTTATGGCCACGTTGATCATGCGTTTTATGTGGGCAGCAATAATAGCGCTTACTTTAAAAAATACGGGTTGAAAGATAAGCAGCTCACTTTTGCGCCACACGCGATAGATAACGATAGGTTTGCCGCCGAAAAAGGTGAGGAAGCTTCCAAAATAAAGGCGGATTTAGGGATTAAGCCGGCCGATATTTTGATATTGTTTGCCGGTAAATTCGAAGAAAAGAAATCGCCCGATTTATTGCTGGATGCTTTTTTAACTTTGAACATGCCAAACACGCATTTATTATTTGTTGGTAACGGGATTTTGGAGATAGGTTTAAAAACAACTGCCGGTAAAAACAGCAATGTTCAATTTATAAACTTTCAAAATCAATTGGCAATGCCGGCTATATACCAGGCCTGCAACCTGTTTTGCCTGCCCTCACAAGGCCCAGGTGAAACCTGGGGGCTTGCAGTAAATGAAGCCATGGCGGCTGGTAAACCAGTATTGGTATCAAACAAATGCGGTTGCGCTGCCGACCTGGTAAACCCGGGCATTACCGGCGAAATATTTGAAGCCGGTAATGTATCATCGCTAACAAAAAAGCTGCATTTGCTCATCGGGGATAAAAATGGGCTAACAATTTCAGGCCGCAATGCCAAAGCTAAGATAGCCGGCTGGAGCTTTAGTAAACAGGCGGATGCCATGTTAAACGTAATTAATAACAGCAATGCAAACTAAACAGGCCCCGATGGAACGCATTATTATGTTATATGTCCCCTGGGCATTGGCTGCTTTGTTCAGCGGCGATGCCCAGCTATCATATATCATAGCCTGGCTTGGATCATTCCTGATATTTTTTCTGACTTTAACCGGTTGGGTTAAACCGATACCAAATGACTTAAGCGTAGCCGAACAACTGATGCGCCCGATTTTTTTGGTCCAGATCATTTTCGCCGGGTACATGGCCTGTACCTCCATATTTTACTTTTTGGATGTATTGGGCTATCAAAACTTTGAAAAAGTGAGCACCACATTGGTTGATCAGAACCGCCTGCAGTATACCGCGCAATGTCAGCGCTATTATTGCTTAGGGCATGCTGCTTTCGTATCGGGTATTTTGATTTTTATGGATTATGGTACCAAATCAAAATACTACATCGCCAAAGATAAGCTGGCCAACTTATTGATGATGTTTGCCGTTGTCAGTTTCCCCGCCTCTATATTTTTCATTCGTATTCCGGGGTTATCACAGTTTGCCAACCAGTTTAGCTCATTGAGTTTTATAGCCGGTACCCTGGCTCTTGCTTTTGCTATCCCGCTGAAAAAAATTGGCAATACGCTTATTTGCCTCGCCTTTTACTTTTTTAACTTTTACACCGCCTTAACATCGGGGTTTAAGGAGCCTATTATTATCAGTGTGTTAGTTTTAGGCATTTTTTTGTATCCAAACTACAAAAAGCTGGTGGCAGCCATCTTTATACCTGCCCTGCTTATTTTATTTATGTTTTTGCCAACTTATAACCGCATTTTCAGGCAAAACGCATGGTCGGGCGATGCCTCGGCAGATGAGGCCACCCAATTGGCACTCGATGCCGCACTGAATAGCGACGCGGGCGATGAAGACGACTCAAACTGGGGTTTTATGGTTTACAGGTTAAGCGAAATTGATATGTTCATCAAGTTCACCCAATCAACACCCAAGACGGTTGATTTTTACCGTACAAAATTGCTTGCCCAATCGGGTATGGCTATCATCCCGCGCATTTTCTGGCCCGGCAAACCAAGCACCGAAGATTTGATTATGGAGCGGGTATATGATGCAGGCGTAGTTAACAGGGCCTCGTCGGTATCGGCAAAGCCCGCTTTTATAGTAGACGCCTACCTTACACTTGGCGGCTGGGGAGTTTTTGTCATGATGCTTATTTATGGGTCAGTGGCGCAAATTATCTCTGTAAAAGCCGAAAAACTTTTTGGCGGGTATATTTTAGGAACCGCGCTTGTATTTAGCGGCTTGTTCCAGATCATGTGGCGCGGCCTTAGTTTTGAGTTCCTTATCAATACGGTATTCTGGAGCTATATCAGCATGCTGGTCATCCATAAAATACTCACGGCATCTAACATTTTAAAGGAGATTTGAGGATTTTACAAATTTCGGCAGCGTACAAACCAGCCTATGTTTATGGCGGGCCAACCATGTCTGTAGCCATGCTTTGCGAACAATTGGTATATGCCGGCTGCACCGTTAGCGTATTTACAACCACTGCCAACGGCCCAACCGAACTGGATGTAAAACCCAATGGAACCGTAATGGTTGATGGCGTAAACGTTACTTATTTTAAGCGCATCACTAAAGACCATAGCCATTTATCGCCGGCCTTGTTAAAAGCCGTTTGGAAAAACGCTAAAACTTATGACGCTGTACATATCCACGCGTGGTGGAATTTGGTTTCGGTATTATCCTGCCTTATCGCGGTAATACGCGGGGTGCCGGTGGTGGTATCGGCCAGGGGTACTTTAAGCCCCTACTCTTTTCAAAATAAAAACCGGGCAATCAAATCACTCATTCATAGCCTACTGAGTAAACCGGTACTCAAACGCTGCCATATCCATGCCACTTCACAACGGGAAAATGAAGCTGTCAACAGTATTATCAACCCCAAAAGTTCGGCTATCATACCTAACTTTGTAAAGCTGCCTGTTTATCATCCATCGGTGCAAAACGCAACAACAGCTTCAATTAAACTCATATTCTTTTCCAGGATAGAAGAAAAAAAAGGCCTGGATATATTGATCAATGCACTGTCTTTAGTCAAAGCCGCCTTCCATCTTACCATTGCAGGCAACGGCAATGAAGGCTATGTTGATAGCTTGAAACAGTTAGCTGCCGATAAAAGCGTTAGTGATAAAATAACATGGGCGGGCTTTATAAATGAGGATAAGTTTGAGTTATTACAAAAACATGATCTTTTTGTACTGCCATCCTACGATGAAAACTTTGGCAACGCCGTAATTGAAAGCCTGAGTGTTGGCACGTCGGTGCTCATTAGCCGGGAAGTGGGCCTTGCTGATTATGTCAATAAAAACAGGCTTGGCTGGCTGTGCGAAACAAGCGCGATATCTGTCGCCGGAATGATTGACCAAATAGCGGCCCAGCCGAATGAACGAGAACGCATCAGGCAACAAGCGCCCAATATTATTTATACCGATTTTAACGCGGGTAGCATAGTTGAAAAATATATAGGTTTGTATACTAAAATTAGCACACAGCATTGAACCCGGCATATTCATTTATCATCATTACCTACAATGAAGGGCAGCACCTGCCCCGTTTGCTGGAATCTGTCGGCGGGCTTGATGCGCCTGTTTTTATTTTAGATTCGGGTAGCGATGACGATACTGTAGCCATAGCGAAAAAAGCCGGGGCAACTGTTTTGCAGCACGCCTTTGAAAATCATCCTAAACAGTGGGACTTCGCGCTTAAAAACTTCGATATCAAAACTCCCTGGATTATTTGTTTAGATGCCGACCAGGTTGTTACCCCTGAACTGAAAGAAAAACTGGCGAATTTCAGAGACCAGGATTACCAGTGCGTTAACGGCATTTACTTTAACCGGAAGAATTTTTTTAAAGGTCGCTGGATAAAACATGGTGGATACTATCCTTTTTACCTGCTTAAAATGATCCGCTTTGGTGTAGGTTATTCCGATTTGAATGAAAATATGGACCATAGGTTCATAGTACCCGGTAAAACCGAAGTATGGAAAGACGGGCATATCCTGGAAGAAAACCTGAAAGAGAATCGCATCAGTTTCTGGATAGCCAAACATAACCGGTACAGCGATTTGCTGGCGCAGGAGGAGGTGGAACGCATGCAAAAAACGCGGCAACAAACCCTTAAACCATCATTATTGGGTTCGCCGGATGAACGTACCGCCTGGCTTAAGCAGTTGTGGTGGCAATTGCCCCGCTATGTAAGGCCAATGCTTTACTTCACCTATCGTATGATATTTCAATTGGGCGTGTTAGAGGGGCGTACAGGCGTAATCTTTCATTTTTTACAGGGTTTTTGGTTCAGGCTGATTGTGGATGTTAAAATTGATGAAATATTGAAAAACGGGCAACAAACCAGGGCTGCAAACTCCGATCAGAGTTCGCCCCTGAAATTCTTATTCAGGTTTCTTATCCTGTTTTTAATGCTTTATTATTTCAATATTTTATTTTTTGGAATAACCAATCCGGGGAAACATTATTATCCGTTTTTGGCCAATCACTTAAATTACATACAGGGGCTCCGTTGGTTGTTGCTGAGTATCAGCGCCCAGGTACTCAGCTGGTTTGGCTTTTCGGCTATTCATAATGGCACCGAATTGCTGGTAGCAGGCAAAGGGGCTATAGTGCTGGTATATTCCTGCCTCGGGCTTGGGCTGATGAGTTTTTTTGCAGCATTTGTTATTGCCTATCCTAAAAAAACAAAGCAAAAAGTTGTCTTTTTAATCACGGGGATTTTAGCTATCCAGTTTTTAAACATTTTGCGTTTTGTGCTGTTGGCATTATTCTGGAATAAAAATTCAAGCCGGATAGTTGATCACCATACTGTATTTAATATCATTTTGTACATCATTATTATGACAAGCCTGTATTTTTGGATTAAACAAAATGATAAGCACTCCAACAAACATGCACAAAACCAACCTGTCGGCCTATAACAATCATCCTTTTCACCCGGGCGGCAATGCGTTAAAAAGGCTGCTATGGTTTTATGTGAACGCAATTTTCTTTAAAACCAGCTTTATACCTTCAAGTGGTTTTAAAGTATTTTTATTGCGGCTATTTGGCGCCAGAATAGGCAAAAATATAACGATAAAGCCCTGCGTAAATATTAAGTACCCCTGGTTTTTGCAAATTGGCGACCAAACCTGGGTGGGCGAAAACGTTTGGATAGATAGCCTGGTAATGATTACCATTGGTGCAAACGTATGCTTATCGCAGGGAGCTATTTTGCTAACCGGCAGCCACAACTATAAAACGGCATCCTTTAACCTGATAACCAAAAGCGTTGTTTTGGAGGATGGGGTTTGGATAGGCGCCGGCGCCATGGTAAACCTGGGTATAACTGCCGGCAGCCACGCTGTACTAACCGCCGGCTCAGTAGCCACAAAAAACATGGAGCCCTACAGTATTTACCAGGGGAACCCGGCAGTAAAAATCCGCGACCGCGAAATCAGCCAGTAAAGAAACAACCACTTATATATGATCGCACAGCAATCTCAAACGCATAAAATTATACTGATAGCATTAAGCCTGTTTGTGCTCATTTTAGGAATAATGATATTTATAGCCCCGGCGGCCATCTTTCCCGATCCTGCCTGGGGTTTGCAGGTGATGCATAAAATGCAGGCCGGCGGGGCTTTTAACATGACAAGCAAGCCAGACCCTGCTGATATCAGCAAAAACTATAGCGAATTTTTATCGTGGTGGTCGCCGGGGCAATATTTGGCTCCGTACTTTTTTAAATCATTGCCTGGTATTAACGATGGGCGTGCAGCGGCCATTACTACTGCTGCATGTGGTTTGTTAGGTATAGCCGGGCTGTATGCCTTTTTTAAAAAGGCGGGCTTTACAAAGCTATTGGCAGCTATAAGCGTGCTGATTATCGTTACTCAGCAGGCTTTTTTTGTACCTTATATATTTTATAATGGTGGCGAAGTTTTGCTTTTCGGTTTCTCGGGCTGGTTTCTGTATGGTTGTGTTAGCTTTGACAGGGCCAACTGGAAGCTTGCCTTATTTTTGCTGCTATCCGGCTGGATAGGTTTTTTTTGCAAATCATCCTTTTTATGGATGTACGGCGCCGGGTGTATCTACCTGTGGATCAGTCTTTCTAAAAATAAAACAGCAGTACTTGATTGGGTTAAAAATGGTACCTGGATTGGAACTCCCGCTGTGCTCTCATTTGCTGTAATTTATTTTCAATACATATCTAAAGGGGCAAACCCCGCCGGCATATCATTTGGTTTTAAATTTAGCTGGGAGGCATTAAGCTTTCCTTTGGCTTCGCCGATATTGACGGGCTTCTCTTTAGATGATGTTTTAAATGGCCTCATAACGCATAGTAATGCCACTATACTTAGCCCGTTGTGGTCGTTAGTTGTTCTGTTGTTAGCCGCGGTATTGAGTGTGATTTTGGTAATACGGGTTATCCGCATCGTTCCAAATAAGAATTATACCCTGCTGCTTACCGTTTTTTATTCGGTATCAATATTGTTTTTTGGTTACAGCTTTTTAAAGCAGGCCAATATCTCCTACGAGGGAAGGCATTTGCGGATGATTGGGTTACTGATAACACCCGGCATTGTGTACCTGGTAAGTTTAAGTAAGCAGCCGGTTAAAATTGCATTTGGTTTTATATGCCTGTTCATTAGCATTTTAAGCCTTTGCTACTTTATCCCGAGTTATTATCAAAATACAACAAAAAATGCCAGGGGAACATCGGGCATTGCCCACCTGTTTATTGATCAGCCTTCGTTAGACCAGGTCATGGAGCTCGACCGGAAAAACACCAATGCTATCTTTGTATTTTTAAGCCCCGACCTAGGCCTGGAGATAAACCACAACCGTTATATCATTTTAGACCCCATTGGCCCCGACGTAAAAATTGAGTTTGATGACTACGTACATTATGGCCATGGCGGGCCCATCTTTATCATGCTGCCGGCAACTTATATGGGACCAAAATCAAACATCATCCGTAAATGTTTCCCGGATTATAAGGGTTTTCATATGGATATGCTGAGCGACAAATATGTGCTATATTCTGCTAAGTAGGCTAAAGGCGGAAAGCTGAAAGCCTAAAGCTTTTAATTAGGCGTACAACTTATTGGGGAAACCAGCCTTCTGCTTTCAGCTTAAACACTCGCTTTATTGATCTCGGCCCAAAGTAAATCTTTCAATCCGGTAAGGTTCTTTTGCGCTACCGACGAGATAAAAATCGAAGGCACTCCTTCCGGCAGTTCTTTCTTCATTTCGGCCTGAAGTTCGTCATCCAGTAAATCCATTTTTGTAACGGCTAAAACACGGGGCTTGTGCATCAGTTCGGCATTGTATTCCTGCAGTTCGTTCAGCAAAATTTCATACTCTTCTTTGATGGTGCGTGGCGTATCAGCGGGTACCATAAACAACAGTACCGAGTTCCGCTCGATATGCCTCAGGAACCTAAAGCCTAAACCCTTGCCCTGCGATGCCCCCTCAATGATGCCCGGGATATCGGCCATTACAAATGAGCGGTTATCGCGGTATGATACGATGCCCAGGTTGGGTACCAGGGTAGTAAAAGCATAATCGGCAATTTCGGGCTTGGCGGCAGATACTACCGAAAGCAGGGTAGATTTACCGGCATTAGGGAAACCTACCAAACCAACATCGGCCAGGATCTTCAGTTCCAGTATATTCCAGTCTTCCTTACCATCTTCGCCGGGTTGGGCAAAGCGCGGGGTTTGTTGGGTTGGGGTTTTAAAATGCCAGTTGCCCAGGCCGCCACGGCCGCCGGGCGTTAAAATACGGGTTTCACCATCCTGGGTTATCTCGAAGATAACCTCGCCGGTTTCGGCATTTTTAACGGTAGTGCCCAGGGGTACTTCTAAAATCTCGTCTCTCCCGGTTTTGCCGCTGCGTAACGAGCTGCCGCCCGAGTCACCATCGCCGGCAATAACGTGCTTGCGGTATTTAAGGTGCAGCATTGTCCATAACTGGGCATTGCCTTTAACAATAACATGGCCGCCACGGCCGCCGTCGCCACCATCGGGGCCACCTTTCGAGGTTAATATATCCCGGTGTAAATGCGCAGAACCCGCCCCTCCGTGGCCACTACGGCAACAGATTTTCACATAATCAACAAAATTGGAACCTTGCGACATAATTTTTTCTTTTTTTCTTGGAGACCGAAAGTCCGAAAGTCAGTAAAGTCCGAAAGTTTAAGAGTTTTAACTTCCTAACTTTCGGACTTTACTGACTTCCCGTCTTCCGGACTTTAATATTAATCTTTTAACCAGGCTTCGATAATGGCATATATCTGGGCAAAGATCTCTTCAACCGAGCCTATGCCATTAATGCTTTTAAATTTACCTTGGTTTTTATAAAAACCGGCCACTGGTGCCGTTTTATCATTGTATTCATGGATGCGTTTGCTAATCACTTCCGGGTTAGCATCATCAGGCCTGCCCGAATCTTTACCTCGATTCAACAGGCGGCGCAGTAATTCAGCATCATCAACCTCAAGGGCTATCATGCCGGTTATTGCCGAATGCTTACTGGTTAACAGGCTGTCCAGAGCTTCTGCCTGTGCAACTGTACGCGGAAAACCATCAAAAATGAAACCCTTACCGTCTTTATTGCTATCCAGCTTATTGCTGATCATGCCGATGACAACCGCGTCAGGAACCAGTTTGCCATCATCCATCAGCTTTTTGGCCTCTAACCCAAGTGTTGTTCCTTGCGCAATTTCGCCACGTAAAAGATCGCCGGTTGATAAATGGATCAATCCATATTTTTCAATAAGCTTATGTGACTGAGTCCCTTTCCCGGCTCCGGGAGGACCAAACAATACCAGGTTTAGCATGCTCGTTATAAATTAAAAGCCTTTCAGTACTACACAGAAAGGCTTGGGATTAATTTTGTACCTGAATGGAATAGCAACCATTAAGGGTATTTGTGTGCACTCGAAGGGAGTCGAACCCCTAACCTTCTGATCCGTAGTCAGACGCTCTATCCAATTGAGCTACGAGTGCTTTTCGAAACGGAATGCAAAGATAGAATTTCTTTTTAATCTGTCACATTTTTTTTCAAAAAACGTATAAATCGTTGCAGGCCATCCCGGTTTTACTTGTTTGTTTTATATATCTTTAAATTTTTCAATTGTACAGCAAGCCAAAAGTGAAGTTTAACACAAGCGCCAATCTTTTTTCGGAGATAAAAGAAGTGCCTGCTATTTTAGATCAAAAAACCTATCCATCGCTGAACGGGTTAAGGGCCATTTCTATTATCATGGTACTCATCCACCATTTCATCCTCAACTATAACCCTTATTTTCAAAGTCTTGTGTTTATCGGCCCGCTTGGTGTTGATGTATTTTTTGTAATCAGCGGTTTTTTAATTACCACTTTATGCATCAAAGAAAAAATAACAACAGGCGATTTATCCCTCAAAAGCTTTTACATCCGGCGTGCGCTAAGAATTCTTCCGGTAGCTTACCTGTATATAGTGGTAATTGCAATACTTAATTATTTTTTCAAATTGCAGGTAGGTGTGCTTAGCTTTATCTCATCGGCGCTATTTATCGCCAACCTATCATATTTCAGGCGGGTACAGTTTGACTGGAGCCTGGCCCATTACTGGTCGCTTTCAGTCGAAGAGCAGTTTTACCTCTTATTCCCGGTTTTTATCAAAAAGAAATTCCACCTATATGTAACCATTCTATTGGTGATCATTCTGCTGGTACCGGTACTGGTTTACCTGCAAACCATCGTCGGCTTTTTAAATATTGGCGTGCTCTCCGCGGCTTTGCGTTACCTGGTTAAATTTCAGGGTATTGCCATTGGCTGCCTGTTTTCGGTTTTGTTATTTAAGGGATATTTAAACTTTGGGCGGTTAGGGTTCGCTGCCACCTTAATATCCGTTTTCATGATCTTTTACTTAAAGTTTGATCCTTTTTTTACGCTGCAATCCTGCTTTATCAATTTGTTCATATCCATTTTTGTGGGCGTTATCATTGTCAATAATATCGGCCTTAAAACCAATTTGATATATAAATTTTTGAATCTAAAGGCGTTGAACTTTGTAGGCATTCTATCCTACAGTATCTACATCTGGCAGCAACTCTTCCTGTCTAACGATGCCCGGTTCCCACTTACCAAATATCCCATCAACCTGCTGTTCCTGGTACTGGTACCGGTGCTATCGTACTTTTTTTATGAGAAGTATTTTTTGAAGTTGAAGAAACATTTTATCAAAAACAAAAAGGCATAAAAAAGCCTGCCAGGCATTTCGGCTTAACAGGATCGGTGTGCTATAGCTTATAAAATTATTTCACTACTTCGGCAATGGCCTCAAAGTTTGGCAGGTCGGTAGCTACTTCCAGTACTTCGGCGTAGATGATGTTTTGCTCTTCGTCGATAACAAAAGCGGCGCGTTTTGAAACACCTTTTAAGCCCATCACAAAATCGGCATAAATGGCTTCATAAGCGGTAGATACTTCCTTGTTAAAATCGGATAACAAATCAAATTGGTAATTATTTTCTTCTTTAAACTTAGCCAACGTGAAGGGCGAATCAACAGAGATGCCCAGTATAGTAGCGTTTAAGCCATCGTAATAGCCAAAGCTATCGCGCATGGTGCATAGTTGCGTAGTGCAAACGCCGGTGAATGCCAAAGGGAAAAAGTGTAATACCACTTTGCGTCCCTTAAAATCGGACAGTGATACAGTTTTCAATGCTGATGATACTAATGTAAATTGTGGTGCCGCCTGGCCTGGTTGTAATGACATAGTGTGTGTTTTATATACTGCAAAGAAATCGGTTTTATTAGTCAGTTGCTAATTGCACAGATAATTATTGTGTCAATTTAATTGATTCGGCTTTGGCTGGTGCGGTAACATACCCAACTGCAAGCTATAACGCACTATTCCCCGTTTAAATCATGTTTACTATCTTTAAGGCACTTAGCGTATAAACAACCCATGCCAGATGTTGCTATTCCGTTTGAAATTCACCTGACAACCGATGCAATGTGGCTGGGTCGTCGGGATGATTTTTTAACTTTTTGTGCTATAAATGAGGCTAAGCCGCTAATCATTGAACTTTCAAAAGGTGATTTTATACATCAGCCTATGCTTAGTAAAATTATTTATGCCCATGCTGTTGATGATGTTTTAGTATTTACCAATAAATTGTCAAACGCTTTAAACACCGGCAGTTTTTTTGTTAAAAGGCTCAAAATTGAAGTCCCAAGCCAATATTCCGGTCGCTTCGATGATTTCAATACCAGTTTCAAAAAATACTTTGAATGGCATTGTAAAATAAGTTACATCAACACGAGTGCATTACAGTTGGTTTGTGAAAAACATAATGCTCATCTATCCATCAACTCGTTAAAAGCAGGCGATAATACACGATTTATTACCTTGCGGGAGTTTGGCTCAAAGGCTGGATTTAAAAGCAGGATTGCGGCGTTACTACAGGCACTGGAGCTGGGTGATTGGGCGATCATCAAACAAGAATCAGAATATTGCATTTACGACAATAATATTTTTTTGGATAACGGCTGGCTTCTTTAATTGTACCTGGATGGAAAATATTGCATATAATAAAAACGAAATGATCGCTTATGAAGCCTTTATCCGCCGGGCTTCTGAAATAAAACTGCCTTTTATGCTAAAGGGGAGTTATGTTACCAGACAGTATTTCCCCGCCGGGGTTGACCGCTTTCCGGCCGATCTTGATTGGGTTTATATGGATTACCTGGAGCATGAGGCTGACGCCGAACAGCTATTTACCGATTGGGTAACCCAGGTAACAGAACTTGAACTAAACGACGATGTTAAATTCAGAAGCTTTAAGGAGAATGAATTTTGGCGAATGATGGACTACGCCATGGCCGATGATTTCCCTACGGTAAACACCGATTTGCTGTGCTGGGTAAATAACGAAGAGATTGAATTTACGCTTGATATTTCCTTTAATTTAGATATTCCCGAGCCAACCGTTTCCCTGCTATATCAACCTATACAAGGTGAATTATTTACGGTGCCCGATACCGTACCACTTAGTTTGCAGGTATCGTGGAAGGTACACCAAACCCTGGTGCGCCCACGCTTTAAAGATCTGTTTGATTTAATATACCTGCTTAAACACCCCTCATTTAACCAACAAACGTTAACCGCTTGCTTACAGGCCCTTATAAACGAATGCAAGGCGGATAATATTGATTTAATAAAACTGAATTATTTTTTAACCGGCCAATTCGAAAGGCTATTCCCAATCAATTCTATAAAAGGAAACTGGGAGTTGTGGCGGCATAAAATTGATACAAAGGATTTTTTTAGAAGTAGTTCTTGGGGCGAGGGTGCTGAATTTGTAACCGATGTAACAAAGCTGCCCGCCAAACTTGATGACTTTTTACTACAGCTAAGTGATAGTTTAAAACAGGCAGGTTTGGTCATTGAGCTAATGAATTGTTTACCAGAACCGACCCTGAAAATACGAAAAACATACAAAGACATGGGCAATTCCTATTTAAGTATCAACCCAGACTTAAAACCATTTAATGATTCGGATATACCGCCCAGGCAACCGATTAGCGAGGTTAGGCCTCCGAATACAAATAATTCTTCAATCCCAACCGATAAATCCCCCGGACTCATTGAAAGAATAAGAAGGTTATTCGGAATTTAATTTACAGGTGACAGATACCCAACTTGTCGTTGGTGTTTTCACACACCGTTTTGAGTTAGTCTTACAGAATTCCAGAAAACTGCCAGATAGGTTTGCAATAACACACAAAGTAAAGCACAAGCTTTGGCTGACGCGTTGATAACATCTACCAAAAGCAAAAAATATCAGTGTTAAAATATGATTGCAAACAATAATAATAAGTATTAAATTTATTGCCTAAACCTACTTTATGAAATACAAATCCCTCCGATTGCTAATGTATTTGGCCCGCATAGCCGTCATGCAAAAATAAAAACAGTTAAGCGCCCCCCGTACATCTTAAAAAGTGACAAAGCACCAATTACGAATAGTAATTATATTAAAGCAGCCGTTAGTATGCCCAAAATAACCCGATTTTTATTTCTGCTTCTGCCTTTTGTTATCAATTTTACAACTCTTTTTGCCCAGAGCGGTAAAAAACCAATCGATTCGCTGATAGCAAAAATAGGTTTATACGGCAACAAAAACACGTCCGCTACTTTGTTTACCTGTTTCGATAAAACTGCCTATGTTAATAGCGAAAATGTGTGGTTTACGTCTTACCTGTTAAACTACAGCAGCCTGAAACATGAACCAACAATACTTTCGGCAATACTGGTTAATGATCAAACCGGTTCAATCGCATTGAATCAAAAATATGATATGGCAAATGGTTTATCATTCGGGCATACGATTATACCTGACTCAATCCCACCCGGAGATTACACATTTATAACGTATACCAACATCCTGGCAAACGGACTCCCCAAAGATGTGTTTTTGCAGCCCATATCAATTAAAACAGCATCGGAGACGGCTTTTTTTGCATCACTGAGCCTGGTCGATTCTGCTAAAGCGCAAGCCGATAACAGCCAACCGGTAGTGCTCACCGTTGAAACGAAAGCCCATGTGCCGATAAAAGGCGCAACGGCGACATGGGACGTCGGGGTACTTAACAATCAAACTTCGTCGGGCCGCATAAAAACCGACGTGGAAGGAAAATACCTGTTATCGGTCCCGCGCGACCAAATTGTGGCCGGCCGTAACTTTTTGAATGTACAGGTAACCTACAAAAACGAACTAAGGAATGTTAAGATGTTATTACCGGTTAAAGACGAAAACCCTAACATTGGCTTTTATCCTGAAGGCGGTAACCTAACAAACGGACTGGTAAGCACCGTTGGCTGGGAAGCAAAAAGCGCATATGGCCGCCCGCTAACTGTTAACGGGGTGTTGTACCAGGACAATCAGATTGTTGATACCATCCACACCGACCGCTATGGTATGGGGCGATTTAAGCTGCTACCGCGGTTAAACAGTAAATATGAGCTGAAGCTTATAGGCTATTCCAAAAGCATCAGTTATACATTTCCCCGCATATTGAAAAAAGGTGTCACCATTAATGTCCATAAGGCAATTGCTGATGATTCGCTTCAATTTAAGTTAACCAGCAACAATCCCGGAAAATTCTGGGTTGTGGTCCATAATTTCCGACAGGTATTTTATTCTTTTCCTGTTGAGGTAACACCGGCAGGAAAAAAGGTATTGGTAAACCTGGCCGATATGCCCAAGGGGTTAAGCGCCGTTACCATAGTAGACAGCCTGCTGCGGCCATGCGCCGAAAGAATATTTTTTGCCCATTATAACCGGCGCAGTCCGTTAGAAATAACTACCGACCGGGCAGAATATACCACGCGGCAAAAGGTACGGATAAAATTAAAAATGCTGCCAGCCATGGCAGATTCCTTAAAGGGAGTTGTAACTATAGCGTGTGTTCAGAGCAGCAAAATCGAAGTAAATAAAAACAATGATATTGAAAGCTATCGCTACCTGAAGCAGGATCTCGCGGCGCTCCCGGTAAAAGAGGTTTATATGGGGCTAACTGACGAGGATAAGAATTATTTGGAAAATGTATTACTAATTAAGGGCTGGCGAAAATATAACTGGCAGGACATTTCGAGCGATAATGCAATTCATAGCGCTACTACTAATGAAAAACTCATAGTAATTTCAGGCTCAGTTTATAAGGATGGGAAATCATTAAAAAAACCCTTGCAGTTACTCGTAGCAACGGATTCGACTAAAAATATTATTGTAACTGATGCCAAAGGCGATTTTCAAATAGACAATAGAAGCTCAGCTACAGATGAAAGAAGAAAAGTGCATTTAATGCTGGTTGATAGGATAGCCGATACTTACGAAATAAAAATGAGAGATTCCTTTAATGTGGTTAATCGAGGCTTGATAAATAATTTTAAGCCTGTTAATTATGATTTGACATTAACTCCAATCATCAGTTCAGATTCTTCGGCAATTAAAGGACTAGATCACACGATCAGCCTAAAAGAAATTAAAATAACAAGTAAAAGAGACGATGTTCATAATTTTCAACACCAAGACATAAACAACACTATACATAAAAATGAATGCGGCGATTATGTTTGCTCTGCTAATGTTCTCAATTGTGCTGTGGACATCAATGATCGCAGAAACAGGGCGCCAGAAATTGGCAAAACTTATCGTAAGCAATCCGGAGGCTTTATTGTTTACAAGGGGTGTACTACCATTAACAAAGGGCCGGCGGCCATTGCCTTCAATGGCATAAATTACCCCAAAGAGTTTTATGGATCAGACTATCCAACGTTTAATCCGCCGGAACCTGAATATCAATCAACAATTTATTGGAAACATGCCGCTTTCATTGGCTCAAAAGAAACCGTGTTTGAGTTTTATACAAGCGATATAACAGGCAACTTCTCGATCATAGTGCAGGGAGTTTCATCCAATGGACTGATCTACGAAAAAAAAGAATTCCTGGTTAAAAAGAAGCAGTAAGGTTTGATGGCCAGGCAATATTAACATCATGGTGCGGTCGGCGAGTGCGCATTTTTGTTCCCTCATTGCCTCTTCAAAATGGGCGTCATTGTCACAAAGTAAAATTACTTTCACATACTTACATGGAACAGTGTTAAGCGTAAAAGGATTATTATTTACACACCTTCTTGATTAACTAAGTATTTAGTTATAGCTTTATCCTATCAACCAATAAAGCTATGATCAGGAATTACCTCAAAACCGCGTTCCGTTCCCTGTTAAAAAACAAGGGTTTCACATTCATTAATATTTTAGGACTGGCACTGGGCCTGGCAACCTGCCTGCTCATCGTTTTGTATGTGGTTGATGAATTAAGCTACGACAGGTATAACACTCGTGTTAACGATATTTACCGGGTAAATACCGATTTAAAATATGGCGGCGTTGTAACCTCATTTGCTATTGCCGCGCCACCTGTGGGCGATGCTTTAAAAAGTAATTTCCCTGAAGTAGAAAACGCGGTAAGGATTTCGCCTGCCTTAAATATCCGCTTTAAAAAAGGCAGCCAGGATATTGCCGAAGATAAAGTGATCTATTGCGACCCATCCCTTTTTTCGATATTTACCCTGCCCATGATTAATGGCGACCCGAAAACCGCGCTGAATGATCCTAATGCCATTGTACTTACCGAATCGTCGGCCATTAAATACTTTAACAAAACCGACGTGGTGGGCCAAACACTCACCATTAATACGGATAGCATCCCGCATAAAATAACCGGGGTTGTTAAAGATGTACCCGTGCAATCGCATTTTACGGCCGGTTTCTTCCTGTCAATTTTGTCGCAGGAATCATCGCGCGATAAAACGTTTAATCATTTTAGTTTCAGCACCTATATTTTACTGAAGCCAGGTGCAAGCCCTGCCCACCTCGAGGGCAAACTGCCTGCCCTGATGCGCCAATGGCTTAACCGCAGTATGAATATGGATAAATTTGAAAAAGGCGGTAACTATATCCGCCTAAATTTAACGCCGCTAAAAGACATCCACCTGCAATCAAACCGCCAGCGCGAACTGGGGCCAAACGGTAACGTCCAATACGTATACATCTTCGCGGCCATTGCATTGTTTATATTGGTGCTGGCTTGTATTAACTTCATGAACCTTTCAACCGCCCGTGCTGCCAACCGCGCCCGCGAAGTTGGGGTGCGCAAAGTACTAGGCTCCTCGCGCTGGTCGCTCATTGTCCAGTTCCTGTCCGAATCATTTATTGTTAGCCTGGCAGCTACTATTATAGCGGTGTTAGCGGCATGGGCGTTGTTACCTGCATTTAACCAGCTGGCCGGGAAACAAATAATGATAAGCGCTCAACTGGTTACCTGGCTGTTACCTGCTTTGGCCGCTATTATCATTATTGTTGGCATTGTTTCCGGATCGTACCCTGCCTTTTTCCTGTCGGCCTTTCATCCCGCCCATGTTTTAAAAGGCAAAATATCAACCGGGTTTAAAGGAGGCATGCTGCGCAGCTTTTTGGTGGTATTCCAGTTTTCGATTTCCATTTTCCTGATCATTGGCACCATGGTAGTTTACAACCAACTCAGGTATATCCAAAATAAAGACCTTGGCTTTAACCGCGACCAGTTACTACTTGTAAAAAATGTAAATGCCTTAAACAATCCGCAGTTGCTAAAACAGCAGGTAAAGCAATTACCGGGCGTTGTTAATGCGACACTTAGCGCCTACTACCCTACCAACACAACCCACTTCCCAAACAGCATCAGCAGCGAACATAAAAGCGGTTTGATGGCCGAATATTGGTCGGTTGATGAAGATTACCTGCATACAATGGGCATGCACCTGTTAACAGGCCGCGGATTTTCGAGCCAGTTCCGCTCCGACTCATCGGGAATGGTCATTAACCAAACAGCTGCCAATATGCTGGGCTTTAATAAGGATGCATTAAACAAAACGCTTACTACCCGGCCAGGGCCAAATGCAAGAACATATCACGTTATTGGTGTGGTGAAAGATTTTAACTTCAGTTCGTTAAGGGATAATATCAGTCCGCTGGTTATGGTGATGGACCAGGATTGGCGGCAGTTGCTTTGCGTTAAAGTAAATACCAAAAACCTGCCGATTTTTTTAAACCATGCTGAACATGAGTGGAAAAAGCTCGCCCCCAACCAGCAATTCGAATACTCGTTTATGGATGCCGACTTTGACGCCCTTTACCGCACCGAGCAGCGCATGGGGAGCCTGTTTGTAGTATTTACTACCCTTGCCATTATGATAGCCTCCCTGGGCTTATTTGGCCTTGCAGCTTATGCCGCCAGCCAGCGTAACCGCGAAATTGGCATCCGCAAAATATTAGGTGCCGGAGTATTTAGTTTGGTGACTATGTTATCAAAAGATTTTATCAAACTGGTGATAATTGCTATTGCCACCCCTTTGGCCTGGCTGGTAATGCAAAAATGGCTGCAGGGATATGCTTACCGGCAAAACATCCAATGGTGGGTATTTGTGCTTACAGCACTGGCAGCCGTTGCAATTGCCATGATAACCATCAGCTTTCAATCTGTTAAAACGGCTATGGCTAACCCGGTGGATAGTTTAAAGGAGGAATAGGGTTAGTTCATTGGTTCACTGGTTCATTAGTTCATTGGTGAAAAGCTGGCGAAACTTTGCGGGATATAGCATTGGCGAATTGACTCACCCCGACATCGCTACGCTTGTCACCCCTCTCTCCGCTTCGCGCATAGAGGGGGCTTTAAATAAGAAATGGGGTTCACCCTCTTTGCGGCGCAGCCGGAGAGAGGGTGGTCCGGCGTAGCCTCGACCGGGTGAGTCGTAACCAGCGTTCCGCCAAACACTTCCTCAAAGTCAATCTCGCCCTTATGTCACCTCCAACTTTAATCCCCTGATTATCTCACCCATAGGGTTACCTAAATGGCCTTTTTGGTATCAATAGTAACCAAAAACAAATTAACATCATGAAAACAAAAATTTTTACTGCCCTTATGGCGGGGGTCTTGCTGCTGGGCGCTTGTAAGGGTTCCGGAGGCTCAAAGTACGAGGCTATTAACAACAGCAGCAGCGCCGATTCGGCTAAGTCAGATAAAGAAACGATGGCCGATACTTCCCTATTTGTACAGCCCAAGCTTGTAAAATCGGCCGATATGCGTTTCAAAGTAAAAAACGTACAGCAAGCGGCCGAGAAAATAACAGCACTGACGGTTAAACACAACGGCATGGTAATGCATCACCAAATGGAGTCATCGACCCAGGGCAGCCAGGATTACCGCATCAGTGGTGACTCCGTACGCAGGGTATCGGCATTCAATACCAACGAAGATATGACCATTAAAGTCCCCTCGGATAAACTGGAGGATTTTATGTACCAGGTGGCCCATATGGGTACGCATGTTACCTTCAGTAAAATGGATATTGAAGATAAATCGCTCGATTATCTATCAGCAAAGCTAAAACTCAACAGCCGTAAGGAACTGGTAGATCAGCAAAAGAAAGGAAAGGTAACCATCAAAAATCCGTTGAACGTATTGTTGTTGAAAGACGATATGGTAGACGGGCAGATTGATAACCTTAAAATAGACGCCGCCGTTAAATTCAGCGTAATTACCCTTAACTTTTATGAAAGCAATACTATTATCCAGGAAACCATCGCCAATGATGACCCGGCTGCTTATCAGCTCCCTTTTAGCAAGCGCCTGTTCAATTCCCTGGCAAACGGGTGGTTTATGTTTACCGAGCTAATTTTAGCGATCTCCAACCTATGGGTATTTGTTTTAGCCGCTATCGGCTTCTGGTTACTGTTCAGGTATTATAAGCGAAAACACCCGGCATTTTTCAGCACCATAAAATCATAAAATTTTAGTAGCATTTTCGGTAAACATTTCTATTTTTGCGGTACAAAAAATATCGGTATCATGGAGTCAATGGAAAACGCTAACGCAGAGAAACATTACAAACTATTAGTTGTTGCAATCATCATAGGCATTTTTGGTGTATTTATCCGTTTTGCTGGTGATGAAAACTCAGCTTATTTCTCATGGATAGCCAACGCAGCATTGTTAATTGGTACCCTGATAGCTTTAAAGGCTGTTTTCGCAATTATGAAGTAAAGCCCCCCTGCCCCCTGAAGGGGGAGTTGGAAGATATATACAAAGAAGCCCTGTCCATTTTGGTCGGGGCTTTTTTGGTTTCTGTGCCATCGTGTAATTTTAAAAAAGCTGTCATATTGAATTGTAAAATCTGGGGAATTTCCGAAAGGGGAATGACATATATCGCAAGGCGGCGAGTCGACTCACCCCGACGAGGCTACGCCCGTCTGGCCCTCTCTCCGCTTTCGCGCATAGAGGGGCGAAAAAAAATAAAAAATGAGCTTCACCCTCTTTGCGGCGTAAGCCGGAAAGAGGGTGGTCGGGCGCAGCCTCGACCGGGTGAGTCGTGACCAGCGTTCGAAGCCGATGGCTATGTAAACCGGTTTCGTCATGAATATCCTAACGAAACATTGCGGGCAAAAGTCTTTCCGCGCGAATCTTCGACAGGCTTAGACTGACAGGCCTTCTCTTTATCGTACAAAACTTTCTTTACATGCGAATCAAAAACTCCCCTTTAGGGGGCCAACAATGCTATTAAGTTAAGCGTTTTTTTCGCGCCGGGCAGGAAGAACAATACGGCATTTTTCGGGGAGCTGGCTGATGGATTTCTCTAACAATTGTCGCAATTCTTTTTCATGTAGCCAGTCGGCGGTGCTGTCGGCAACAACCGGCGATGTTAAGGCCGGTTCGGTGTGCTGTAATTGCCGGCGGTGCTGTTTGGCGAGGTTGTTAATCACTTTATATTTTACAGCAACCGAAAGATAGGCAGCCAAAGTGTAAACCATTGGTTCAAGGAGTTGCTTTTTGGTAACTAATTTTCAATTATCATTTCAATCCAAACAAAACATATAATTCCTAACTTTAGAATTATATGCTGCCTTTACTCCTCTCCGATCAAATACGACAGGCCGATGCTTTTACCATCGCCAACGAGCCAATTACTTCTATTGATTTGATGGAACGGGCTTCGAAGGCATTTGTTGGCTGGTTCATCAATCATTTTCCGGATAAAAACCAGGCTATATCCTTTTATTGCGGTACGGGTAACAACGGCGGCGATGGTTTAGCTATTGCACGCTTGCTTAACGATCATCAATATAAAAAGTTGAGTGTTAAAATAGCCCACTTTAGCGAAAAGCAGACCGGCGATTTTAGCAGTAACCTTCAAAGGTTAAAAAAAGCCGGCATAAACATCATTCAAATAAATAAAGGCGCTGCGCTGCCACCAGACGAAGGGACAATATTAATTGACGCCTTGCTTGGCAGCGGGCTAAATAAACCGCTTACCGGCGACTATGAGCGCCTGGTGGACCATATTAATAACCTTGGCGCGACTGTAGTTGCCGTTGATGTGCCAACCGGCTTTTTTGCGGAAGGTGAAATATTGCCAGGCGCAACAGCTATAAAGGCCGACCTGGTAATCACGTTTCAGCAGCCAAAAATCAATTTCCTGCTCCCCGAATCTGCAACTTATATCGATTGCTGGGAGGCAGTGAATATTGGCATCAACGAAGGTTTTGTACAATCATTAAACTCGGCATACCAGTTTACCGAAGAGAAAGATATCCGCAAAATACTAAAACCACGCCATCGCTTTAGCAATAAGGGCACTTACGGCCACGCACTCATTGTAGCCGGGCAAGCCAAAACCATGGGGGCGGCGTTGCTCAGCGCATCAGCCGCGGCATATGCCGGCGCGGGCTTAACAACCGCCTGCGTACCCGAAAGCGGATTAACTGCCTTAAATAGTTACATGCCCGAAATTATGGCGATAGTGCGTAATGAAAATGAGCTGCCGGAGATAGCATGGGAAAAATTTAACGCCATAGCCGTGGGGCCGGGTTTAGGGAAGGGCGATGATGCTGTAAAATTATTATCGGCCATTATAAAAAATTGTAAAAAACCGATGGTATTAGATGCCGACGCCCTTAATTTATTGAGTGATGATAAAAAATTACTGAGGGAACTGCCGGCGGGCAGCATTTTAACGCCACACATGAAAGAGTTTGACCGCCTGTTTGGCGAGCATAAAAGCTGGTGGAAGCGGCTACAAACCGGCATGGCGCAAGCCAGGGAACTGAACATTTATATAGTATTGAAAAACGATTATACCATTACAATAACCCCGAACGGTAAATGCTATTTTAACCCCACAAGCAACGCGGCAATGGCATCAGGAGGCATGGGCGATGTGCTTACCGGTATTATTGCCGCTTTACTGGCCCAAAAATATACACCTTTAGAAGCTTGTTTAACAGGAACTTACATACACGGCAAGGCTGGCGATGAACTTGCTTTACCAAAACGGCTTCATGTGGTACTGCCGGGCAAGCTTGCCGCGCAATTGCCGGTTACCATGGCAAAGTTGATGGCATAAAAAAAGGATGCAAGTATCATACATCCTTTTTTATTAACTATTAACTGATCTTATAAAGAACTAAATACTCATGTTTATGAGTTAGATCTATCACTTTCATTTTCGTTACTTCACAGGCTCTGTTTAATCTAACTGGTTATAAGACGTCGGTGACATCCTAATAGTTACAAAAAAACGAATAAATGGTTTGGCTTATTGTTAAATAACCATTAAATAATTCACAAATTGGGTAACTACTTAACAAACAGACTTCAAATTACCTCAAAATGACAATCAGCGAATATTAAAAAGCTCATAATACAGCATATTATATGCTTAAACTATAATAATCAAGAAAGTTTGGGGATTAAAACTTACCAATAACCATCATTTGGTCCATAGTTGGATTAACACTGCCGCCACGCGGCTCAAGTGTTACCGCAAATGCATCTGCCGAAGCGAGCGATTTCATCTCTTTGATATTCGTAAGCGTATCAGCCGACGAATCAAATACACCCAGATCAACAGGCTTGCCGCCTACCAAGGCCCAAAGCTGGTATTGATGCGCTTTATCATTTACCGGCATTTTCATGTTGGCCATGTCAATAACCACTTTTTTATGTACCGGGCTAAATGCCACAGTTAATGCAGACCCAGGCGTTTTTGCGGTGCCTTTTAATCTTAGTAGCTTAAAGGTAGTATCGCGGTAAACCGTCAACTCGCCGTCCATCAGCTTCACCTGGTTGGCAAAATGCTGCTTATCTGATTGCAGGGCAACCAATTGCTCGTTTGAGGCCTGCAGCTTACTGTAAACATTCACCAAAGCGATGGTGCTTGCTACCAAAAGTGCAAGGCTGGCCGCAAAAGCATATTTATAAAAACCACTTTCCTTTTTTTGAACAGGCAGGGTTACAATATTATCGTCATCCTCCTCGTCCGTCTCATTATCCTTTTGGGGATGCGCTTTACTAAAATTCCTGTCATCGCCCAGGTTGATAAGCAGGCTGCCCAATACGCGGTCGCGTAAATTTTCTGATGGTTCAATCGCGTTTTCCTGTGCATATAATTCCATCGAGCGTTCAATTTCATCCAGTTCGGCTTTTATCTCCGGATATTTTGAAGCCATCTCTTCCACCTGGCGCTTTTCGTCGGGGGCTACATCCCCCAAAACGTAAAGTTCCAGTATCCCTGTCTCTATATATGCTTTTAAATCTTCCACTTTCAATTAAAATGTTTTCTGAGTTCCTGTATGCCCATTCTCAACCTTGTTTTAATAGTACCCAGCGGGATGCCCAGCTCTTCCGCTGCTTCCACGTGTGTATACCCTTTAAAATAAACCAGGTCGATAATTGATTTCTGATCAGGCTTCAACGTCTGAACTAAATCTTTAACACCCATTAACTCAGGCTTGTAAACTGTGCTCCTTTGTTCGTCAATAAAAGTTACGTTATTTTCAATCTCCTGGTTTTTGTTTTGGTTTTTAAAATCTTTTGATCTGATTTTGTCAATTGCCAGGTTGCGGGCAATGTTAACCATCCAGGTAAATAAACGGCCTTTCTCGGCACTGTAACTCGAAAAGGAATGCCAGATTTTTACGAAAGTTTCCTGCAAAATATCTTCTGCTACGGCGGTATCAATAACAATGCGGGATATTACACCATATAATGATGCCGAATACATGTCATAAAGTGCCTCGACGGCAATTTTTTCATGGTTCCTTAATGCAAGCACCAACTCATCTTCCGAAAGCGATATTTTGTGTTTCTTACTCAACGGGGTGAATATATAAAGGAAATGTTATAATTCAAATAAGTGTTTTTCAGCATGATATGATGACCTTACAAGCGGACCGCTTTCTACATATTTAAAACCCTTATCCAGGCCAATTTGTTTTAACCGCGCAAACTGATCCGGATGAATCCAATCCAAAACAGGGTGATGGTTACGGGTTGGCTGCAGGTACTGGCCCAAGGTTAATATATGCACACCAGCTGCCAATAAATCGTCCATAGCTTCCAGCAAATCATCTTCAGTTTCGCCCAGGCCAAGCATAATGCCCGATTTGGTACGCAAACCAGCAGCCGATACATGTTTTAATGCCTCTAAACTACGGTCATATTTAGCCTGAATGCGTACTTCCTTGGTAAGGCGCCTTACGGTTTCCAGGTTGTGCGATACCACCTCGGGGCGGGTTTCCAAAACGCGGGCAAGGTTATCCCAATTACCACGAAAATCGGGCAACAAGGTTTCTAAAGTCGTTTCGGGGCTTTCGCGACGGATGGCATTAATGGTTTCGGCCCAGATGATGGAACCGCCATCTTTAAGGTCGTCCCTATCTACAGAGGTTATCACACAATGCTTTACCTGCATTAATTTAACCGAAGTAGCTACGCGGTTGGGCTCATCAACATCAACAGCCAGCGGCCTGCCGGTTGCTACAGCGCAAAACGAGCATGAGCGGGTGCAAATATTACCCAATATCATAAAAGTGGCCGTGCCGGCACCCCAGCACTCGCCCATGTTAGGGCAGTTACCACTTTCACAAATGGTGTGTAGTTTGTGCTCGTCAACCAGGCCGCGCACATGAGCGTATTCTTTTCCGATGGGGAGCTTCACCCTAAGCCAATCGGGCTTACGTTGGATCTGGCTCGCAGCAGGAACTACCGGCAATTCAATCATGGTACAAATGTAGTTAAAAACCGTATAACCAATTATAAGGTTACACGCAGGTTGTAAGAATTATTACAGAATACTGATGCGCAAATATGCAGATGTGCAAATTTCAAATGAGCAGACATGCAGGTTTTTGATGACAGGGTCTTCACTTTTACCCCACATGATACCTTGCTTAGCTGTTACCAACTATCAGCCGGGCAATTGGCGGTAAGTTTAAAGTTAAATTTTCCCCTTTTTTTGACTTAGAGCTTAAGACTTTAGGCTAAAAACAACCCGTCAATTTATCGATGACATTGCATTAGCTTAAAACGCTCAGTGCTTCTTCTACCGAGATGGCTCCGTGCGATTGATCGAGCACACACTCGCCGTCTTTTATCAGCAGCAATTGCGGCGATTCGTGGTGAACCTGGAAAAGCTGGGCCACCTGGGCCGATAACTCGCGATAGCCAATCAGGTCTAAAAAGTAAAGGGGCATATCTTCGGGAAGGTCTTCCCAATCCAGCTCAAAACGGCGCTTGGCCATCATGCTGATAGAGCAGCGGGTGCTATGTTTAAAAATCAGGCTGTAACCCTCACGGTTCTTTATCTCGTGCAACTGATCGGCCGACGTAAGCAATATCCAGTTCATATTTTTATATTAGAGTCAAGAATTAAGAGTCAAGAATCAAGAGAACTGCATAAAGCGGTCAATTAACAAGACAAAATAACTCCTTTAAGTTTGAGGCAACACCATCATTACACGGTTGCTTTTTTGTCTTGATTCTTAAATCTTCTTCACAAACGTAATTATAACACAAAATCTGCCGATAGCGACCGGCAGATTACAAAAATGACATTTGCCTGTTAGCGGCCGCTCTTAGGATATGAACCGTAAGCAGGGCACAATTTATTGGAGCATGATGATATGCTACCAACCGCAAGAGCTATAATAGCTATGTAAATAAGTTTTTTCATTGTATTTTATGCTTAACAGTATAACGTAAATCAGCCCTTCAATGTTTCGGCCAGCGCTGCCATTTTTATAGCGGTAATTGCGGCCTCGTCACCTTTATTGCCATGTTTGCCGCCTGCACGGTCAATGGCCTGTTGCTGATTATCAGTAGTTAACACCCCAAATATAACAGGTTTTGCATATTTTATGGCAACATTACTTACACCATTCGCAACCGCATTACAAATAAAATCAAAATGGCGGGTTTCGCCCTGTATTACGCAGCCTAAACAAATTACGGCATCAAGCCTGCCGGTTTTTAGCAATAGGTCGGCGCCCGATGTAAGCTCGAAGCTGCCAGGCACCGTGTAGCTCATGATATTAGCCTCCAATGCCCCGTTAGCAACCAAGCTGTTGTAAGCGCCCTGGTATAGCGCATTGGTAATTTCGGCGTTCCACTCGGCCACCACAATGCCAAACCGGTACGGCGCAGCAGACGGGATGGTGGTATGCGAAAAATCTGAAAGGTTTTTTAATTGCGATGCCATTGTTGTTTAAATAATTATGATCATTCCGTCATTGCGAGGTACGAAGCAATCCCCTACGTGCTAAGTCCCCACATAGTTCGGGATTGCTTCGTACCTCGCAATGACGGTAGTTTAGTGCATTCGTTTAACTATATCCGTCGCGCGTCATAACATTTTTTTTCAGGTTTTACCTGATAGATACTCGCAATGACGGTTCTTTATAAAAAAAATGTTCGATTCCCGATTCGCGCAAAGGTAATATTACCTATCTGCAAATCCAAAATCGAACATTCTGTAAATCCGAAATCGCAATTCCGAAATCCGAAATTAAAGTTTCGCGTCTACACGAGCAATATACTCGTCAATATTTTGAGCTTCGGCGCTTTCAGGATATTCTGTTTTAATCCTGTTGTAAGCCTCGCTGGCCGATTTATTGTCTTTAGTTTCTTCGTAAACCAATCCTAATTTTTTAAGGTAAAGCGGCGACAGGAATTTGTTTTTTGCCTTATCAACAGCTTTGTTAAAATAAGTTGCGGCATTGCTGTAATCCTTCAGTTCAACATAAGCATCACCTGCGCTTCCGAAAGCTTCGGCAGCAACCATGCTGTCGTCGCCACGGTAATTGGTCAGGTTTTCTATCGCTTTATGGTATTCGCCTTTGTTCAGGTAAGCGGTGCCCAGGTAAAAATAAGCCAGGTTTGCAGCCTTGGTATTGCTGTAATCGCTTATTATCTTTTTAAAGCCGGGGTAGCTGGCATCGCCGTTAATGGCTTTGTCCCAGTCTTTTTTAGCCCAAAAATCCTGCGCAACATACATTTGGTTGGCCGCCTTGGTTTCCAGCGGACCTAAGTACACTTTAAGGTATAAAAAGTAAATTACAATAAGGGCCACTACAGCACCACCTATAAAAAGCAAGCTTTTTTGATTCTCGCGTACGAAGTTGCCACTCTGGCCGAAAGTAGTATCCGGTGCAGCAACTTTGGTATTCGCCTGGGTTTTTGACATTGTTATAACAAAATTAAGTTTGCAAAGTTACGGTTTTCAAAATTTCTGGCAATAGCTTATTGTTAATTATTTAAACGACGTTTTTGGGGTGTGGTTGATTGGTTGGATTTGGTGAATGGTTGATTAAGTGAGTGGTTGTTTGGCAGTCCTCGTAAAACACTCGCCACACACAATATTATAATCTAATTAACCGCTCACTTAATCAACTACTCTCTTAGTCAACCACTCACCCGCCAAGCAGACTTTTGACTTTTAAATTTTTACTTTTGACTTAAAACAAGGGCGTTTCCCCGTTGGTAGAAACGGGGCCAGGCCTTCCATTCATACTACACAAGGCCTTAGCCACGGGCCGGTATCCATTGCAGTCCTTAACGCGCTTATCTGAACCGGGATTTATCAGATTAACAGATTCTCAGGATTTTTTATTTACTAAACCATTCACTCCTCACCTTTTCTTCTTGCTACCTGATACTAACTACTTGCTACTAAAAAAGCTACTGACAAGGTAGTGTCACCAGTAATTTTTAACAGTTGCCGTAAGTTTGGAGTATGTTTGAACCGAATGCGTTGCTTAAAATTCATTTATCTTTGCTCCTTCATTTCAAAATCCATCGTCTAAAAAGCCGGGGCATTTCCCGCTCCTTTAAGTTTAAAAAAAAATTAAAAAAACTTGCAGGTTTGCCCGTAAGTAATATCTTTGTTACCTAACTACTATTGTTACCAACCTACTAAATAACCTTATCACAATGAAAATAAGACCATTCGTCGCGGCCGTGCTATCGGCATCAGCCGCTCTCTGTCTTGCCGCCGCACCGTTCAACCTTCAGGGTAAGTGGACGGGCAGTCTTCGCCAAACGGACAGCACCGCCTACCCTTTAACCTATAATTTTACGCTTATCGGCGATTCTGTTGCCGGTACTGCCAAAAGCCCGCTGGGCGAGTTTCCGATTGACCAGGGCAAACTGGATACCGCCGGGCTGCACTTTAAAGTTACCGTAAACGGGCTTGATTTGTACCACAACGGAACGGTGTACGCCGATTCTATCGGGATGAATATCAGCCTGAATGGCTCTGTTGTTCATTGTACGCTTCGTCGCGACAGTATTTAAAGATTTTATCGAATCCCCTTTTGTAGCCCGGAATCAGGCTGTTGCTTCTTTATTTAATAGATTATATACATTTTAAAAATGACCTTTAACCTTAAACGATTATTGCTTTTTGTTTTGCTGATAACAGCATGCAAAACCATGCTTGCACAGGCGCCAACTTTGGCAAAAGTGGTACCACCATCGCCTAACATGCAGGCGTTTCAAAAATATGGTAACATTCCGATAAGTAATTATACTGGGTTGCCCAACATCAGCATACCGTTATACAATATCAAATTCAGGGATATCAGCTATCCTTTGTCATTAAGCTATCATGCCGGCGGCATTAAGGTATCGGAGGAGGCCAGCCAGGTTGGTCTTGGTTGGGTTTTAAATGCAACGGGATCTATTTCGCGTAACGTCATAGGCGACGATGACTTTTACGGCTCTGGATATTTCCACAGTGCTTTTAACAGTGTACCCGATTTCTCGGGCGGTCAGGGCCCCCGCGATTTGATGAGTTATGGCGTTATAATGAACCTGTTTAATAAAAACCAGTCGCCAACCATGTTTACCAGGGATATGACCCCGGAATTTACGTCCATCCCACCCTATGATTTCCAGCAGGATCAATATAATTATAATTTCAACGGCCACTCGGGCAAGTTTGTGTTAAACCGCGATTACCAGGCTATTATCCAAAAACAGGAAAAACTTAAAATTAGCTGCACCACAGATGCAACAAGTTGGAAAATAGTGGGTGATGATGGCTTTATATATGATTTTACTGCTTATGAAACATACCATGATGAAACGGGCGACCATAAATCGGCCTGGTATTTAACCAAAATAACTTCACCAACAGGTAATTTTATTACACTTAATTACACATCTGTTAACCGCACGGTGAAAACTATCGGAAGTTGGTCAGAAAGCTGGGATTATTACGATCCGCCGGTATATTCTGGTATAGAACAACCTATGTTTATGACTCACAATACCGGGCACCAGGTGGGTACAGTACCCGGCAAAGAATACGCGCTGGTAGTGTTGGATAATATTGATTTTAACACCGGGGTGGTTAAATTTAACTACTCGGACCGCGATGACGTTGTTGATGATAAGAAATTAGATGGCATCAGCATTTTTACCAAGGACGTAAATGGGGTAGTGAGCACAACACCATTTAAAACAGTTTCACTTACTTATGGGTATTTTGACCATGGTTTAACAGATGATGATGCCGGCACCGGCACCGCCAATAACTCCAAAAGGCTGGAACTGCTACAGGTACAGCAAACCGGATATTATGGCGGCAACACCGTTTCTGAGAATCCTTATGTTTTCAAATATAACGAAACTAATTTTATGCCGGCCAAAGGCTCCTTCGCCAGGGACCACTGGGGATATTACAACGGTATAACCATTACTTCTTCCCTGGTACCATCTGTAATAGAATTAAGCTCACCTGACCCTATCACAGCTTATATGGGTGTGCCGGGGCCTGAAAGAGAACCCAACGCTAACCTGGTAGGCACTTATTCCCTCACCGCGATACAATACCCTACGGGCGGGCTGACGGAATTTCAATACGAGGCGAATGATTTTGACGAACAGCAATCGCGGGTAAACGATTTCAGCTACTTTAATAAAACCTTTACCGTTCAGTCAAAATCTGTCGTACTAAACTATGACAACCAGGTTGGACAACAGATATACCCGTCGAATATCCTGGATATATCCGACGAATATATGTATGTGCCCAATCAATTCCAGCCAAGCGCCAACAGTACGGTTAAAGTAAGATTTGACATCCGCTTTTCTGATTTTAACGCCTGTACAAATTTGCCGTATCCTTTCCCTACTACCGATAAGGTAACCTTTGATTTTTATGATGTTACAGGTACTAATCTTATATTTCATAAGGATGCATCATATTTCCCTACCTGCACGGGAGGAAATACCGAAAACTGTATGAGTTGCAGCGGGCCGGTATTTACCTATACCATGACTAACCTTACCCTGCCACCAGCTAAATACATGCTCAAGGTGCATGTCGACCCCTCTTACTCTGCGTCTATCCAGGATATTCATTTTACGTTTACGTATTATACCCAAACAGGGTCTCAAAACCTCAACGCCGTTGCCGGAAACGCCAACTACTCTACCGGCGGGGGGCAGCGCATCAAAAGGATCATTGATCATGATGCGGCCAACCCGGCAAACATCAACGTAAAAAAGTTCAACTATCATTATTTTGCCAATAAGAATAATACCGGTACGCAGGAGTATAGTTATGGCAGGCGTATGTCGCACCCTGTTTATACCAATTTTTCATTTTCAAATGATGTTCACGTGAGGCATTACGGAGGGTATACTGAGGTATATCCGGTAATAGGCACCCACATGATGCGATCTGCTGATAGCAATATACCGCTTGATGGCTCTGCCGGCGGCGCGGTTGTGGGTTATGACCAGGTGGAAGTGCTGGATGGTGAAAACGGGGAGAACGGGAAAACGATTTATACTTATGTTAACCAGCCCGACAATGTCTCTGACTACAGCATGTACGGGCTGCCCATCCAGGCGCCCTTCGCCTCTAACGTTCCGGAAATTAACAATGGCAATTTACTCACGGAAACCACTTACAAAAACGTATCAGGCCAGTTTATAAAAGTTAAACAGGTAACCAATACCTATTATGAAATTCCGGCCATACAAAACGATGTTTTCGGCCTGGAAAACAGGGTGCCCGCGTGTTATCATTTTGAAGACGAAACCCTGTCAAATTCGCTCCCTACCGACCCGGCCATGCGTAATATTGTTACTTATTTTAATATGCGGTCGAAATTTATTTACCAGGGGCAAACCAATGAACGGGTTTACGATCCGCTGGATAACACCAATACAAAGTACTATGAATCCAATACGGTTTACAACTATGACAACGTAGCACATTTGCAGCCCACCAGTATAGTAACCAGCAACAGTAAGGGCGAAACCGTTACCACCTATAACAAATACCCGCTTGATTATACCATTACCGGTACTGCTACCGATGCTAAAGCTTTGGGCGTGCAAAACCTGGTAACCAAAAACCTGGTTAAGCCGGTAATTGAAAAATACGTTAAAAAAATAAATGCCGATGGTACCAATACCAGGATAACCAACGGCGTGTTTACCTCCTACAAAGCCACGCAGCCATTACCTGATGTACTGCAGGCTACCAACAGCATATCGCCAATGGCCAATTTTGTTCCGGCAACTATTACGGCATCTTCGTCTACTATCGATTCCCGTTATAAACAATATGTAATATTTGACGCTTATGACAGTTACGGCAATTTACTGCAGCAGCATAAATTAAACGGTGTTAGCAGCTCCTATATATGGGATTATAAATCAACCATGCCTATAGCCGAGGCCATAAACGCCACACCGACCAATATAGCCTATACCAGCTTTGAATATGACGGAACCGGTAACTGGACTATCGCTTCAACCGCACGGGATATTACAACAGCAGCCAAAACAGGGAAGGCATCCTATAACCTGGCCAACGGCAACATCACCAAAAGCGGCCTTACCGCGGCCAGCAGTTACGTGGTATCCTATTGGAGCAAAAGCACCACCCCGCTTACCATAACCGGCACCATTAGCAGTTACCCGGTAAATGGCACTACCGCGCAGGGCTGGACTTACCATGAGCACCGCATTACCGGGCTTACTACGGTTACCATATCGGGCACAGGCAATATCGATGAACTGCGGCTTTACCCGGTAAATGCGCAGATGACAACCTACACGTATGAGCCGTTGGTGGGCCTTACCAGCAGCACCGATGCCAAAAACAACACTACTTATTACGAATATGACGGACTGCCGCGTTTGTTAAACATCCGCGACCAGGACGGTAATATCCTTAAAAACTATACTTATAGCTATGTATCCTTTGCCCCCACCTGGACAGATAATACAAACAGGATGTGTGTACTGGGAGCTAACGGAGGCAACACCGGCGAGCAGTTAAGGCAGGAAACCGACACCAACCCTTTGAGTACCACGTATAACCAATCGCGATGGGTGAGCAACGGTACCAACACTACAGCCTGCCCTTTACCGGCAACTGTGTATGTAAAACAAACGGTAGGCAGCACCAGTGTAAGCAACGGGCTTACCTACAATACCCTGAAGTTTAATACCTATAGCGATGTCAACTGCACTAATTTAATAAACGCGCCGGTAGCGCTCACTGTTAATTACAAGTATGTGACAACGGCAAGTTACGCCGACGGGCGAACCCCCAACCCGGTAGCCACAACCACCAATACAACCATCACCATTGCAGCAGGCACCAACCAGGCAACCAGCGGCTCCATTATTATTTCGGGGTGTTTTGGTATCGGCACCAAGCAAATTTGTTATACGCCCAATACGGTGATAACGGTATTGCCGGGCACGGGTTATACACCATGGGTACCGGATATTTGATGTTTGTATAACTGTAACAGAAATACCTATTTAACCTTACCAAACCGAGCAAATGGAATTAATACAAAAGATATATAAAAGCAGCCTGCTGATGGCAGGTTTGCTTTGCATTATACAAGCCGGGCAGGCCCAAACAGCCAGCCCAAACTACATCCGTACGCGGGTACCCCGTACGCCGATTACAACTGTAGCCCAGCTGGATGCCGCCACTACAGACAAGACACAGGTGATGACGACCATGGACTATATTGACGGCCTTGGCCGCCCGCTGCAAACAGTACAAAGGCAGGCGTCGCCATTGGGTAATGATATTATCCAGCCCTTTAGCTATGATGCCTACAGCCGCGAGGCGCAAAAATCCCTGCCCTATGTAAGCACATCTACCAATTATGGCAGTTACCGCGCCGATGCGTTTGGCGCCACTACGGGTGTAAAAGCTTTTTATAACCCGGCAAACGGAACGGCAGAAGGCAAGCAGGCCAACGGTATAGTGCTTACGCAGTACCCTTATGCGCAAACAGGCTTCGAGAACTCGCCAATGAATACTGTTGTAGAACAAGGAGCGCCAGGCGCCGCCTGGCAAATTCCGGGCGCGCCGGATGCCGCCAGCAATAACCATACGGCACGCTCTGTACAAACCCTTAATGATCAAAGCACTTTCAGTACAGCCACGACGGGCAATGCCGGCAGCCATACGGTTGCCTTGTACCAGGCACCCATTAATGCCAATGGCAGTCGTTCGCTCACGCGTACGGGCAATACGGCAACCTACGATAACGGGCAACTGCTTATAACCATCAGCCGTAACGAGAACTGGAAAAATACCGATGGCTGTTTTGGTACTACCGAAGAGTATAAGGATAAAGAAGGCCATGTGCTGCTAAAGCGCACCTACAACATTAAGGCGGGAACCACACCCACGGCCGAAATGCTAAGCACCTATTATGTGTATGATGATATGGGGAACCTGGCTTTTGTACTGCCGCCGGGCGCAAACCCCGATGCCACAGCAGCCATAAGCCAAACCACGATAGATACCAAATGTTACCAGTACCGTTATGATGCCCGCGGAAGGCTTTATCAAAAAAAGATACCGGGCAAAGGCTGGGAGTTTGTGATCTATAACGGTTTAGACCAGCCTGTAGCCACCCAGGATTCGGTACAGCGGATGAAGGCTACCCAGGAGTGGGCTGTAACCAAATACGACCCTTTGGGGAGGGCTGTGCTTACCGGTGTTTACCAGTACGGAACAACGGCAGGTGCCGATAACCATGTTGCCGTACAAACTGCGGCCGATGCGGTAGCTACGCTATGGGAAACCCCCGTAAGCACCGGCACCGGCTATACTGCCGCAGCCTGGCCCACTGCATGGACAACTACGCTGAGTGTAAGCTATTATGACATTTATAACAATATCCCCGGGCTGCCCAGCCTTTACAATCAGCAAGCCAATGTGCTGTACAGCCCGCAAACCACAGGGCTTGCCACGGCAAGCAAGACACTGGTGCTGAACACCACGGCCGACTACCTGTGGAGCGTGCCTTATTACGATAAAGAGGGCAAGGCAATCCGTACGTTCAATGAGCATTACCTGGGTGGCAGCACCTGGTTAAGCCCGTATAATTATGACGATGTACAAACGGTTTACAATTTTGTAAAACAACCTTTAACAGTTACCCGCCTTCACTATAATAAAAATAGCGGCGGCACCGCCGCGGTACTGATCCTGACGACGGCCGACAGTTACACCTATGACCATATGGGCCGACGGTTAAAAAGCTCGAATCAGCTGACTGATGGCACAAACACAGCCCAGCAGCAGGTAGTGGTTTCGCAGAGCGTTTATAATGAAATAGGGCAGCTGAAGCAAAAAGGACTACACTCGATTAACGGCACCAGCTTTTTGCAAAACGTAAACTATAGATACAATGCCAGAGGTTGGCTTACCAATATCAATAATGGAAGCCTGACCAACGACCCCCTGACCAGTACCGACCTGAACGACCAGTTCGGCATGGATTTAAAGTATGACGATGCGGCAACGCCTCAGTATAATGGCAACATCGGCAGTGTGAAGACCCTG
>Ga0307515_10000644_pt1 | contig 80575 bp, 48 predicted proteins | sample 17_EM_MG_FD_194513 | JGI IMG/M metagenome (GOLD analysis project Ga0307515, IMG submission 194513) | Populus trichocarpa ectomycorrhiza microbial communities from riparian zone in the Pacific Northwest, United States - 17_EM | ecosystem: Host-associated > Plants > Roots > Unclassified | place...
GTTAATATTTTGCGATTAACAGTAGGGTATCTAAATGCGACCATAAATAGAAAAACCCGAAACACAGAACCGGAGATTGGAACCGACGGGTCTAGCCAAACCTGGCAAAACACGCGGGTCGACGGGTACGGGTCCGGGTTTGGCCCGCCAAGACACTGCGGGTCGGGTTTTTGGACGGTTCTGGAACCGAACCGAACCGTTTTTCCGGTCCGAACCCGGACCGCTGGCGGGTTACCCGGACCCGTTGCTAACACTAGGCGCTGTGCATAAAACCATAGTTTATTCTGACCATCAGAACCTCACCTATTTTAAGACTGCGGTTTCTCTAAGTAGAAGACAAGCAAGATGGGCTGAGAGGCATCAGTCTTATTCTTTCGACTTGTTATACCGAAAGCGATCTTCTAATCAGAAGGCTGATACTTTGTCGAGGTGCCCGGCATTCACCTCTGGAGAAGCGGGTATGACAGCGGCCGGCCAATGAACATTGTTGCAAAGGGAACAGTGGGTCGAAGTAGATGCGATGCAGTTGGATGACGACACCCGAGAAGAAATCAATATCGGAGCAATAATATTTGAGCAATTGTTACCAGAAGCCAAGCAAAGAATTAGAGAAAAAGTGTTGCTCGACGAGGATTATATTGCGATATGCAAACAGCTCAGTTCCGGAGGAACAATTGATGAACACTATGAGATCAAGGATGATCTATTGTGTTGGAAAAATAGGTTATATGTACCAAACGGATTAAGGGAGCGAGGTGTGAATTCGGAACAGGGCTCCAAAGTAGCAGGACATTTTGGACCAGAACGAACCATGGAACTGCTTACCAGCGATTTTCATTGGCCTAATATGGAGTGGGACGTTAGGATATATTGCAACGAGTGCGACAACTGCCAAAGAATGAAAGCCCCTAGACACGCTAAGCATGGGTTGTTGCATCCCTTGGAGATAGCATACAAACCATGGACGCATATTAGTACCGACTTTATAACGGATTTGCCAGAGTCAGAAGGAGCTACCATGATATTAGTAGTGGTCGATCGCTTTACAAAGATGGCACATTGTATTCCAATAAAGAAAAAGGATAGCCATACAGTAGCTCGAGCTTATTTGGAAAATGTTTGGAAGTATCATGGATTCCCAGAGGACGTGGTGTCTGACCGAGACAGAACCTTTACTGGTCAATTTTCTACTGATCTTTATGACTACTTGGGAATTAAGAAAAGTATGAGTACTGCGTATCACCCGCAGTCGGACGGCCGAACAGAAAGAATCAATCAAGAAATCGAAAGTTACTTACGGCCGTATTGCAACTACGAACAAACTGTCTGGTCATCTATGTAAGCCATGACAGAATACGCGTATAATGATTCCAAGCATACGGCAACAAAGATCTCTCCGTTTAATGCCAATTATGGATTCGAACCTAGGATGAATTGGCCAACCGAGATTCAGTTTCGAAATCCAGCTTCGGAGTTGTATGGTCACTTTATAACTTCTATACATTCGAAGTTGTCCAAACAGTTAGAACAGTCGATTGAAGCAATGCGGAAGTATTACGATAAAAAGAGAAAGTCACTTGAACCATTTAAAGAGGGGGAATTGGTTATGCTCAATGGAAACAATATCCGCGCCAAACATCGATGCAAAAAACTCGAGGATAAGATGTATGGGCCATTCGAAGTTATAGAAACTGGAAAGAATGGGAGATATTGCAAACTTCGGTTGGCAGATTCATGGAAGATCCATCCGACCTTTAACATTTCTTTGTTAGAATGATATCGAGGAACCGATCCGAAGAAACAGGTGTTGGAAATTGATGCCGAAGATGCCGGGTGGAAAATGGAATCGATTATTGCCAGCGGCCCATCTGACTAGGATCCAAGGAAACATGCTTATTTGGTCAAGTGGGAACGATACTCGCATGATGAGAATAACTGGGAAACGTATGAAAATGTATCGGAAAACTCGATGGATTTGCTTAAGGAGTATTACAGTAAGAATCCTCCAATTGAGAAAGACGGGTGATATGGAAAGAAAAAGCGTTGATTTTGTTTTTAAATTATTTTGCTTAATTTTTATGTTTTTTTTTATTGGTGCGTTGAGTGTTACATTTTGGTTTTCTACTTGTTATGACGGAGCACCATTGAGGTCACCGGTCCTAGAGAAGGGGGTGATATTAGGGGTTCTCCCCAAGCAGCGATAATGGTACTTGCATTCGTCAATTGAATACATGTCATGGAGTTACTCTCAGTCTAGTCACGTGATATGCACAACACCGATTCATGACATGCATGGGGGACGAGTCTTATGATATCTTAGCGGATATACATAAGAATCGCGCGTCGATTGAATAAGTGACGAAGTACACTTAGCGGATTCATTGAAGATGATGCAACTATGGCGCCATAGCGGGGAAACGTGTTTCAGCCGGGCGCATAGCTTTCAACCACGTTCATCTTTCTGATACTAGCGGGACTTGTCTTAATGACACAACAGTCGATAGCCAATATGCGATTACGAGTGATCTCCGACTTATTGCCTCAGGCGATAAGAGCGATCGGGGCACTCCCCGACCAACGAGAATAGTCTCGGTCTAACCATGGCGTGACTGAGGGATTTATGACGTCGGTTGATGATATGAGACCGGAAGCAACCCTGCTCATTGGTTTGAGTTAGTATGCATAGCAACGTCAGACTCGTATTTTATATGAGCTGACGCGTCGTAATCTACGTTGGAATGGTATCGGTTGGTCGCCGATTAAATCTATGACGCAAGCCAAATACCCTTAGGGTGAGGCATTAATGTGCAATGAAGAACTGCCGACCATGATCGGTAGATGTTCCAACTATTGATGCAACCGGATTGCGAGATGTCAAAGTTCAAGTTTCATCTGACATGCTGCATGACGCGTAATCATCGCAATCGATGGCCTGATTCTTATCTGGAGCGATAAAGCATTAATACCTCATTGACGTGATACGGATCTGTTATCAGTATAGTCATAGCGTCAAAGTACGGGTGTACAAACCCATGAAGACGACTATAAAGAGATGGCATTGCTCCGGCAATGATCAGAAGGTCAACGAGCAAGACACAGTCAACAATTAGAACACCGAAGACGATCTTAAATTATTATTAAGAATTCTATGTATTTATTCACAAAACAATTTACAATCATTTCCTCCCTAATCCATTTATGGGATTATCCTTTATATGCCTGGTCACAGGTATACACAATCCAAGTACGCACTACGACAAGTTGTCGAGACTTACGGCAATCTTCTCATCAGTTTGGAAGAGCACTGTCTGACCCACACCTACCGCGTGGTGTTCCGTTTTTGTCAATTAGAAGATATCGACTACCTGGTGCTGAGATATCTGAATACCAGAGCATTACCGTTCGAGGAGTATTCCGAGGAGTGGTTGTTCGAAGGGGAAGCTTAATCTACCTCTACAGAGGAGACGGTCCATGGTATAGGTTTAGATTGGGAGTTCTCGTTACAGAAGAACAAGAAGTTGAGTCTTAGGATAAGACGAGGAGAGAAAGAGAAATAGATAGGCGGTTGTACTTAATTCAATAAACGTTGAATTGATTATTGGGATTAAGAACCCACGTAACACTAATGATAGAATTTTTACACTCGACCGGTTCATAACTATAAGTTCAAACTTTGTTCGTGCTTGGCTCGTAACTGCGTTGCTGTAATTGACGTCGCGGCCTGGTAGCTGAATGGGGGGGCCACAGGGAAATGAAAATTCCAATATCGGCCCCCTCTCGGGAGAGAGCAGCTGTAAATCATTGGAGAGTAATCACTATGGGTAATATTGTTCTATATACTCAATATCGGGGGAAATAACTTAGGTGATGTGTATTGTTTAACTTGTGCAGGGAATTGTCGAAATAATATTTACTGAAGGCTTGAGCACTATGTATTGCCGTCTTGGAATTGTTGGATATTTGTCGGTTCTTGTTATTGTATCTATCGGATGGGAGTAGAAGACCTAAATCTTGATAGATTGGGTTTAACAAACGAAATCTCCCGATTGTACGGAGCCTCTTGTCGTAGATGCCACAATGCAGTGATGTTAGCTCTTAGGGTGGAGAATGATCTGCGGACTTCTTTAGGCCATCTCAGAAGCAGTGGCTGATTTACGCGACCTCATATAGGAATCGGTGTTCACCGCCTAAATACCCCGTGTCTGGATAAATTCTGAATTTTAAGATTTGACTGGTTACTACTCTTAAAACTAGTTTTTTAATCTATAGGTCGTGGGGACAGGATTGTGTTTTTAGAAGAGAGTGTCGTGGAATCTGTTGTGTTCGATTGGATGAATCCAATTTTGAGAATCGTTTCGGATGAAATCTGAAATCTGAAATCTGAAGTCTAGACTTTAGCTATAGGTCGTACCTTCATTTGGTCATGTTAAACAGTTCCTTCCTAAGGAGCGAGCGATCGTCAAAGTTCGGGCACGAACCTGGCAATGCTAATGTTGATGTGGTAGAGATGAACTTCACCTAAATACGGTCCTAATGATAACTTCTAGAGGATCAATTTTCTATGATGTGTGGGATTTAAATGTAAACCAAATCAGGTTATTTCGGGTTTAAAATCTGCCAAGTCTATTTTGGAAATTACAGCCCACTGCTCTCAGATACCAGATTTTCCGGTTTCACTGTTTGCCTTGCGAGCTTGCGACGCAAACAACACTGGGCACCAGAGCAATGGCCGGCATCTATCCGTCTGCTGTAAAACCAAACCAAAACCTTGAACATAGCAAAGGCGAGGTACTGTCCTGTCAACAACCGCAAGAGGGAGCTATACTCACAATGGACAGAAGTCAAACTGAATTCAGGAGCAATCCTGAAAACATCTGTACAGTCAACCAGTAGCTCATGCAGCTGGTGTTGCTTCATCACCACCGTATTCCCAGCTGTGGTGACATTGGCACCTTCCAACCCCATACAAAAGATGCCTACTTCTTTACTATTATGTCACTGCAAATCAAACCTACCAAGAAATAGTACTTTGCTCAAAGAAAATGGGATCTGTGTAACACAAAGCGTCTCCGCGGCAGCTCAGCGAGGCTTCAAACCTTCCATCGGAAGGCTGACTGATGACATACAGGTTGGTGCACAATACGGCTTCACGTGACGTATATTGTTGGTTCTGCCTGCAGATCCTCATGTCTGGGGCAGTGTACCATGGCAGCCTGTCCCAGTCCAGCCCAATCGGCCAATAAACATGCGTCAGGCGCAACTCCTAAAACCTTAACCTACACTTAATCTGACCTGTAGTGGCTAGCATCGGCAATTTGAATGTTTCCTGCCATGGCGCCTATCTCTACAAGCATACAAGTTACGGTGGCAGCTTCGCTGCCCTCTGGATTTACCCTAATAGATCATATCCAGCTCAACTCCTAGGTATACCTTACCTCTGGCTTTCAAGTGCTTGCAGGGTACCAAATGTTGGGCATGCTTCCAGCTATGATATCAAGTCCTGGCAGCCAGTTCGCTGTGCTGGAACACGTAAAGATAATAGAGTGACATCTACAACTCAATTTGTGTGAAGGAAAAAAGTTGAATGCACCACCTGGTCTCTCTACCAAATTCCACACATATGGTGCCATACCACCCTCCACATCAATGACTGTCTGTGAATATTCTACTAAATAGACTATCCAGCCACTCAGTTGGTTGTTTCTGTAGAGGGACATTATGGTGGAGAAGAGGAATGGAGAAAGGAATCAATACCACAGTAGCAAAAGGAGTGAGGCTCTATGACTTACTCGACTGCCACTGATATACCCTAGGATTTGTAGTGGCGAATCAGTGGATCTAGAAGGCAGAAGGCCTATCTTCAACATTCCACCATACCTCTTGCAGCATTGTAACTTGTAAGGGGATTCTGGAGGGTGCAGTTCTAGCTTGAGGAGCATAAGGAGAGGGTGTCAGGAATTGATAGAACACCCAGCCTTGAGGAACCACACATATTGCTTGGATCAACAAAAGCTCAACATGAGTACATGTAACCAAGAGCTGGAAAGAATAGAGTGTGTATTTCATTGTGTGGTAAAATGATACATCTGCAAAGGTATAAATCGACCATATCCTGTGCTTTACATATCCGAGTACATGCACGCCTTGTAGCAAGCTTCCTGTAGACCTCTGTAAAATGTGCAGTCTATAGTCATCTACAGTCTATTCATAGAGGTGTGCACCTGTGCCTATGGAACAATATAACATCGGCAAAATGTAAATCGGTCCGGAAGTGACATGCAAACCTCCCAGACACTCCGGCAGTCCTCACCGGTGCTCCCAAGTAAATTCAGAAGCTCTCAGGCCCCCCTGGAGCTAAGCAAAGTGCTCTCAGACTCTGCAAGAGCATTCTCCGGTGCTCCTGAGAGCACCTGCAGTTATGAAGGTGCATTCAGGAAGCTACGAGATTTGACTTATACGATAGTCAAACTTTGGAACTGCTGAGACCTCTGCGCTGGTCTGCAGGAGACTTAGTGCCGTATTCTCACAGTAGTGGTTCTGAGGGTTCCATAACCACAAGGCATTTCGTGTATCAGATTCATCTTTGTTACAGTCACAAGATTCACTGCATCATAATATGGCATGTATTATCTATCAAAGTTTCACTATATATATACATACGGCCAATCTGGCGGCAGATGGTACTGGTGCACAATCGCAGGAGCACCCAGAGACGCTGATTAAGAGAACTTAGAGATGCAATTGGAGGCCGTGATCGTGTGAACTGGGAGATGTACTTGGAGGCTGCAATCGAGTGAGTTTGGAGACGCACTTGGAGCCCGAGATCGAGTTGAACTCAGAGATGCACTTGGAGGCCGTCATTGAGCAGATTTGGAGATGGTTTTGCAGGCCGAGATTGAGTAACTCAGAGATGCACTCGGAGTCCGTGATCGAGCGGGTTTGGAGATGGATTTGGAGGCCGAGATCGAGTAACTCAGAGCTGCACTTGGAGGCTGAGATCAAGTTGAACACAGAGATGCACTTGGAGGCCGAGATTGAGTAACTCAGAGATGCACTCGGAGTCCGGGATCGAGCGGCTTTGGAGATGCATTCGGAGGCCGAGATCGAGTAACTCAGAGCTGCACTAGGAGGCTGAGATCAAGTTGAACACAGAGATGCATTTGCAGGCCGGGAGTGAGTAACTCAGAGATGCACTCGGAGTCCGGGATCGAGCGGGTTTGGAGATGCATTTGGAGGCCGAGATCGAGTAACTCAGAGCTGCACTTGGAGGCTGAGATCAAGTTGAACACAGAGATGCACTTGGAGGCCGAGATCGAGCGAGTTGGGAGATGCATTTGGAGGCCGAGATCATCTAACTCAGAGATGCACTTGGAGGCCATAATCGAGCAAGTTTGGAGATGCAATTGGAGGCCGAAATCAAGTTGAACTGAGAGTTGCACTTGGAGGTCGTAATCGAGCGAGTTTGGAGATGCACTTGGAGGTCGTGATTGGTCAAGTTTGGAGATGCACTTGGAGGCCGTGATAGAGCAAGTTTGGAGATGCACTTGGAGGCTGGGATCGTGTAACTCAGAGATGCACTTGGAGGCCGAGATCGTGAAACTCAGAGATGCACTTGGAGGCCGTGATCGACCCAGTTTGGAGATGAACTTGGAGGCAATGATTGATCGAGATTGGAGGAGTACTTGGAGATGGTCGATCTGGAGGCAGTAGATCACGAGGGAGGTGTGACGGCCGCTGTGACTTTGTTCATTGGTTAACTTGTAATCATGGAAATGTAGAACGTTGAGTACAATATGGTCCGCAGAGAGATGAGAGACTGGCAGGGAGCGGGTGACCGTCGATCTTGGGATGATGCAGTACTCGGTGTATGCAGTGCTCGGTGTATGCAGTACTCAGTGTATGCAGTACTCAGTGTATGCTGTACTCGGTGTTAACTCATGATCATTGCATGGAGAGATAGATAGGGATGACTTAACTTCATATTCTTGGGTGATGGTGGAGAAAGAGAGAGATGAGAGGAGATGGGGGAAATCATCATGAGAGACTGGGACTTAAGAGAATTTCGTGTGTGAGTCAATTCACCATTCCTGAGATGGCAGGTACTACTCCCAATCTGGCGTGTAAAAACACCGATACGAGGTCTTCCCAACCTAATCAGGCAAGTCCTACCCCTGACTTCACATATCCGGTCATATCCTCTGTATCGTTCCCATCTTCATCCCCCATCTCTCTTTCTTTACCATCATTGCAGAACACAAAGGTAAGTCATCCCTCTCTATCTCTCCATACCATGATGATGAGTTAACACTGAGTACAGCATACACCGAGTACAGCATACACCGAGTACTGCATCCACCCACAATTGTCTCTCTTCCCTTCATTCCTACCATTACGAGTTGACCCCTGAATGTGGCTTCAGCTTCCGGTGTGCCTCCCTTCAAGATCGACCCCTACCTGCCAGCTCTCCATGAGAGCTCAGATGTCAAGTCATCTCATCACATTCCCATGGTTCCGAGTTAACTAACTGATGGATAGAGTCGCAGCACCTGGCGGGCCTCCTATTGACCTCCTCCATGTACTCCTTCAATCTTGCTCGATCATGGCCTCCAAGTGCATCTCCAAACTCGCTCGATCACGGCCTCCAAGTGCATCTCTGAGTTCAACTTGATCTCGGCCTCCAGGTGCATCTCTGAGTTCACTCGATCAGGGCCTCTTAGTGCAGCTCCAAACTCGACCGATTACAGCCTCCAAGTTCGCACGATCATGGCCTCCAAGTGCATCTCCAAACTCGCTCGATTCCGGCCTCCAAGTGCATCTCTAAGATCACTCAATAACCTCCTCAAAGTGTATCTCTGAGTTCACTCGATCATCATCTTCAGGCGCACCTCGATTTGCTCTCAAGCACCGCCTGCAGCCAGTCCAGATATACCTTGTGTAGAAGGGTAGCTATATAGATACATAGATGAGAATACGAACTGAATACATGAGTTTTAAAAATCGTTGAACGATAAGTAGTAGCTATGAATTCCAGGCGCACCAGCAGTGTTCCCAAAGAGGATGTTGTTTCTCCCAGACTGCTCAACAGTGATTCGAGGTGTTCCCAGGCTTCTCGCCGGCGCTCCCAGGCTTGTTGTTGGCGCTCCCAGGTGCTCCCAGGCTTGTCGTCGGCGCTCCCAGTCTTGTCACCGGCGCTCCCAGGTGCTCCCAGGTGCACCTGAAGGCTACTGCATCAGTCCAGTAAACTCTGTGATTTGGCCACCCTGTGATTCTGGTCCGACAATGCTCAGACACTCCCTGAGGCTCCCAGTGACATAATTACATTTTGCTGATGAAGACTGGTGGCCTGAGATGGATGTATACGTGTGTTTGCTAAATGATTGATATAGCAGTACGGAGTCGACTGGAGAGCCTGCTGGCACTCGAACCCCTTATCACAGCCTACTCTGATGCCTGCTTCATATCCTGCTTTGAAGCCTGCTGCATAACCTCCTTGGGAGCCTGCTTGATGTCTGCATGACAGAGCAATGCTTGAGAGTTGTGCCTGTGAGATGCATACGTCGGGAAGAGTTGCGTTTTCCACACGATGCTTTTGCTCAATGACATTCTCTCAGTTTGTGGCAGGTTTAACATAAATGTTGATGAACTGAATATACTTGTCCAAGTGTTTCTGGTACTATGATCACCATCACCAACACTATCATCATCAATGATTCCACCAGTCCAGCAATGGATCAGTCCAGACTGGAACCATCCAGTCCAGTCCAGGTCCAGTCCAACAAATGTTCGGATTGGGATCAGACTGATCCCAGATACTGGCAGACTGGACTGGGCTTGGTCCGGACCAATCCCTCACAGTGTCCAGGGTTAGGCTATACTCTCCTGGTTATTAGTCATTCAATGGGGAAAATCTATCTTGATGGAGCCAAATATACAAAGTGAAGCAGTTTAATTTCGATCAGAGTGGGTATTCAGGGGTGAGTGGTGATAAAATGTAATGATGAGTCATGTTTTTGGTAGTACTTAGCTAAAAGCAATGTCAAAATTATATGCGTAAATGGATCGGTCGAGACCAAGCCCGTCCAGTCCAAGACTGCCAGTCGGTGGATTGGTCCAGTCTGACCTTCCCATTAGACTGGACTGGACTGAGACCTACCACAGACCTGGATCGTCTGGACTGGAGTAATCATTGATCATTATTGCCATCATCACCATGGCCATCAGACCATTGCCATCATCACTATCAGCTCTGGACTGAATGTACACACATACACCCACAATCTGGAGGCTGCAGGCAGCAGATTTTACTTGAAAATTTGAGTCCCAAGATCCAATTTTCTACTTTTTCTGCAGAATCTAACATTGTGATTGTCACTACCACGACTATGAGGCATTGTGAAATCTTGTTGTAGTGAGTGTGATAAAGATATGGTTCACACTGTAATATTGACCGACGTTATGATTTCTGCCACGATATGCCACCCCCTACCCAATACCCACCATCTGCCTGCTGGTGCCTGGTGGCTGCAACCCTGCCAGTGTCTGGATCAAATACCAAGAAGCATACATGGGAGCATATAGTCAGGTGAAATTGGAAGTGTCTTGCCTCTTGAGAGTCAACTTGGAAGCAAAGAGCCAAGTAGGCTGGGAGTGTATCATGTAATGCAATTGGGGACATGATTGAGAGCAAGCTTGCAAGTGTACTTCAGAGCATCTTGAGAGCCTACATAAGAGCATAGATGGCTGCGAGTGTACCATCGAGTGCAATTAGGACAGTCGTTGGGAGCATGCTTCGAAGTGTACTGCAGAATGTTTGTGAGGTGCACCTGGAAACGTACTTGAAGTGTACTTTGGAACATCTTGAGAGCTTACCTGGGAGCATAGAGTCAAGAAGACTCAGAATGTGTTATTGAGCACAATTGGAAGCATACTTGAGATTGTGCTTGGAAGTGTACTCAAGAGTGTCTTGACAGCGTACTTGGAAGCATGCAATAAGGTGTATTTGTGTAACGGCGAGGTGTTAGACTAGAGGTTAGGGTTGGCACGCCGGCACATCATGCGGCCGGGTAAGCGACAACCTTAAATAGACTGCTCGTGAGGATCATGATCCCTACCGAGAATCTTACCATATACATATACACATGCATTCACTCTGACCCCATTTCCAACTTTATCCCTACATGTTCAATCTATTCTCTTACTTAGCCGGATGCTGGCATACATGCCCTTACAATTTGGCAGGAATGTTGAATGCAGGATGATGTATAGTATTAAGCGCACAAAATTGTATGCATATCCGAGTAATGTAGCCAACACACAGGTTCATAGGAGCTCTTACCGCCATGTGTCAAATATGTTAGGGATTATGATGCCAGAAACCGGTTCTATATCAGTTATGCCGCATATAATGTCATTTTTCTTGGTGTACCTATCTACCCCATAGTCTTCTAAATTTATACACTCCCCATCACCCAGTCCACCTCTGTTATCCCTGTCATTCTGTGCACCACCATCTTACTGCTGCCTTTCCCTGCTGATGTAAGCAATGGAGATAAGATATGGATTTTTCCACCGCCCTGTGTACATTCAACTCCAACTTCTACAGTATACCCACTGTACAGGTCTCAAGCCCACTAGTATATCTCTCCAAGTCTCTGTAACTTGGTACTATTTCTACGGCCAGCGCAATTATTGTCAGCTGAAAAGAAGCTTTCTGTTCAGCTATTTGAATTATTTGAAATCCAATGATGTCACCAAGTTTTGCTCTGATCACAACATGTTCTAGGGATGAAACATCCATAAATAGGACCTATTTCACTTCCCAGTTGCCAATTTACTCCATTGCAAATTCTCCTCATACTACTGTAAAAAAACATTACAATAAAGGTATTAATCCACAACTACTCACCCAATATTCAAAATATTATAAATGTCAACCTGGGATGTGAAAGCAGGTAGAGTTAAACACATTTCGTGTATATCACACTTGGTTGTCAGAGTGCAACATGCAGACTTAAATTAGTGGGACATTTGTAATTTGAGTTCTTGTGGTTTATTCTTGCCACTATCAGCCACTCAGCCACTCAGCCACAGAATTCTGACCAATAAGAATCGAAAAAGACACATTCCGTGTGCTTATATGAATAATATCGAGACCTAGTAAAAATATCCTTAAACAGTGGTTTGTGTGGGAAAACCAGAATACTATTGTTTTTAGGCTTTTGGGGTGCGGGATCTTATGATAGCGTGTTTTTCTTGTATCTGGGCTGTCTTTCTATTGCCCCAACTTAAAAATGCGTCTAGTAAGCGTATGAAGGTTACATGTCCCTAAACATCGTCTAGGTTTCTGTGTGCGTTATGGCACTTTCTATCATTGGATTGTGCGGTCGAGCCCATTGTCGGCGAGTAGCGACAACCCTGCCAAAAGAACACGCATAGGAAGGCTTCAAATCCATGCTGATAAGGCTTTGAACTTTCCTGCAACTGTGCACGACCAAGGTGTTTGGGCGCCTTGGCAGGTAACAAATGTTGGCAACTCTGGGTGCCCCGACAGCGGCACCCTCCCAACACATCGAACATTCTCACAGCCCCCGTTACAGCCCCCATTCACAGCCCCCACTCACAGCCCCACTCACAACCCCACTCACAGCCCCACTCAGTCCCCTCACAGCCCTGAATAACCCCTTCACAGCATCGCGTCTCCCGTGAATTGTTACAGCTTTTGTTGCATACATATTATAGCGCCGTCTGCTCATATTTAGATGTTAGGCCCGCAGTTTCGAAGTCCGTTACTTTCCATCCTCTCTTCAAGCTCATCCTAGCCCACATTATTTGCGTTCTTTCTGAGACAAGATATACAAATCACTGCAGAGTTGTTACGTGAAGTTTTGGGCTATATATTCTGAAGAGCAAAGGACGTGCCGAGCTTTCAAAAGGCAAGTACCGCTTATCTGAAAAACTGAACTCCCTTGTACGTGAATTTCCAACCCTAGCTGATGGTATTATCTGTAACGGCTGGACTATGAATGCTGCTGACTCTGTAATATCAGACCCCCGACAATTCTAGATCTGGAATTCGGAGCCATGTTGAGACTCACTCAGTTCTACGCTTGGCCGGCTGCCGGAGGAAACAGCGAAAGGTTGCTCGTACACACTACCGACCCCCCTGTTGCGACGGAATCTTCGACCAACGCAGATTGAACCCAGTTGCATTATCAACAATCAACGCCGTGGGGGGGTCAAGTTATCATAACCAATATCGGGGCTAGCGATTTTTTTGCTGGTATGGTACGCGCTGGCACCTACGCCCTTGAAGCAACGAAAGAGTCCTTGGGGATGCGGTCTTTCAATACATACGACGCTATGAAAATTGTGGAGAGCGGTATTCTTGCTGGACCTTAGTGGAGACGTTGTCCGAAGGCAGACGAACATACCCTTACAAACTACAACGAATTGCAACAAACAAGGGCAGTTGCGGGATCCCTTGCTTTCACGGCACATGGTTTGGACTCATACTCCTTGTTGCGCCATTCAAGTGCCTTTGTTGCACTGTCCGCATTGGTAGCGCTGGGAATCGTTGGCGACCCTGCTTCTTCAATCGAATTCATCATAGAACAGGTAGTGGATGGAGCTCTCGATGGTCTGATGGGTGATAACGAGGACCTTGCGCGGGCGATATCGGTTAAGAGACTGGTCCGTGCCCTTCTAGACGTGGAGGCAGCAACTCGTGGTATTGGCGGCTTGTTCGAACAGTTCGTTCCGCACCTTATGAAACAAGTCCATGCACCCCTAAAATCGTTGTGTCGAGTCACGGAAGAAGACATTCGGCTAGGTGGTGGTATCCGTACATTTCAGTTAAAAAACATTGCGGAATGGGCCTTCTCAGAAACGAACCCTCACACTCTGGTTCTCGGACATGGCAATGAAATCCTCGGAGCGGTGCTGCCGGCAGTTTGTATGAAGGACGCTCGAATGGCTGTAGTTGATTGTAGTCAAGGCTCAGTGAAAACCTGGGGTGAACCCGGCGGAATTCCAATCAACCGTGCTACCCACGGTGTTGTGGCGTACATGAAGGGTTCGGCTCAGGACGCAACACATATCCTCCTCCGCAATAATTGGTTGCAACCATACACACCGCCACCGCCACCACCTCGATTAGCTGTGAACGCCACAATGTCAATGTTCTGCGAGGCCAATAAAGCGCTCACTCTTTGCTGCAGCTTCCTGCAGAGCGTGGGTATTCAGGAGAATGATGCAATTGTTTTGATTGAAGCTATCAAAAAGGAGGTTGTTGCCCAGTTTGCTCGAGATGTCAGAATCGTTGCAAAGGAAATGCCATCATGGGGTGATACGAAGCCCATAGACGTGGAATATTCTTTCTTTTATGAAAACCACTCAGAGAGCCGTGACTGGAAGAAGTGGTTTGGTGTGTCGCCCGAGGATGTCAAGACCATCATCATCAACCAATCATCTATATCTAAAGCAGTCCAACTTGGCGATCACACCTTCTATGGATTTACTGGAAAGGCTTTGGACCAGAGCCCCTTGATAGCCATGCATTCTGCTCAAATGGACAGCTCTTCTCGTGCTGGTACTATTACGACCAGTAGCATGGTTTCTACAGCTGTCGCAGAAGTAGCTGGATTTATCTACACGCTAGGCCTAAGCATTGTACACGTCCCTCACGACATCAAACTACGAATACGAACATCTCTGGGCTCTGGGTATCGCTTCGCATATAAAGCGCTCATGGTGAAACCTCACGATCCTCGGTTTCTGCCCCGACAAGTCTGCCTAGGTGCACTTGCTGCTTTGTGGCTTGGATTGCCGACGCTTTGGGTTCCGGACTGGCCGCATACGGCCATTGGCATCAGCAACAGCCGTGGAAGTGTGCTAAGCGCTATTGTTGCAGAGACATCATCGCTAAAGGAGGCGACTACCATCTTTATTGTAGACACAGATGTTCCAGAACTCATGGTTGCTGAACGTCCTGTTGTTGCATGTGCTGGTTACAAGCAAGGACGTGTGATTGGGGGATATGAAGTAGATTTGGAGCCCACGGATCCAAAGGGCTTTTATGATGGCTGCAATGATATGAGCTGCTTGACAGTATGTGTTGGACAGCCACCGCAACTATCAAAATCCATGGTCAGTAGCGTTTTGGCTGTTTCGGTAGTCGGATACGTGGCCTGTGGGACAGCCTGGTCCCGCTATGTTGATCTGGACGATGCTTTTGTTGTTATGGCGAATAGCGAATCTCAACCTGATTGCAAAGATTGTCCTCCGAACTTCAGAGGACGCTGGTTAAAAGATGCGAGGGAATTCCTGCATCCGGAAGGCAAACACCGCGGGTTTACTTGCTCTTGCTGTAAGAAGGGTGAAAAACTCATGATTCCAGCGCATGGCAATGGATTGAAACAGAGCTTTCTTTGTGGCTTGTTTCGCGAATCGTCCCAAAATCTACGATATCGAGAATTTTCGTGTGTCGCCCATGCTCTTGGAGACGTCATCATAACATAGAGGTTTGGTACGGTGCGGATCTTTCTGATATACATGGCTAGCCGCTCGTGTATTGATAGCTATTGATATTCTATAAAAGAGAGTATCAGTATTTTTTGATCCCTATTCGGGTTTTAACATGTTGATGTGTTGCCGGATATGTTGTTTGTAGATGCTTCCCATTCTTTTCATTGCCTTGATCTTCTCTGAATCCCGAAAAAAATTCCTGACAAATAGACGCGTCATACCAAATTTTGGGAGCATAGGAAGACCTGGGTGCAATTGTTGTGGAGAGATTAAGGATGCTGTGGTTGTTTTACATATTAATTAGCTAGAGGCATATAATCATCTTTTTGCTTATCCATTAATGTTCTTACTTCTTGATCCCTCATTAGGTCATTCAGATCTATTTACTTATGAATCTATATTAACCCCACGCCATATATTGAACTCACAAATTCTCTTTCATCTGCTAGTTGCATCACCGTAACTGCTCTCGGCTCTCCGACTTTGTTCATCGGCATTTCCTGTAGCACCTAAATATTGTTGAAAGCAAAAGAGAAAGGATGAAGAAGCTCAATTGTCTATCGATACAAGAGACGGAAAATACTAAACTTATATACAGAGAAAAGACCATACTCGGTGAAGCCGAGTATCACAACCGGAGCCCGAAGCCGAGTACTAGTGCCGGAGCTAGGCCTCCTCCTCAGCATGGGGGCAGGCGAGGCCCATGGGGGCCACAAGCCACCGGGCCAAATCTCATGCCAACAAATATTTGTATCATCCCAGGTTCCATGAGCAAGAGTACCCCCACAGCTATTCTCTCTATCTTGCTCGACCGACAAGTATGACAAGCCGAAGCCAGACATCAAAATTCCGGTAGACGTGAATAGCCATTGTCATTAAAATGCAACCACAGCCAACGTTTATGATGATATTAGTTGTCTACATCCGCTGTATATTTCCTACAGAAATTTGATATTTGGCACTACTCTACACTTGGTAATAGAGAGCGGCGTGCGGTACGTACAAAGGCTCAAAATTGGAATGCGACAACGCATTGTTCAACAACCCACCAAAAACAGTCAACCTTGAGGTATCTTTATGATCTAAGGTATTGGTTTCAACACAGGTTTGTATTCCGGATCTTTTATTTCGTTCGCATCAGCAAAAGTGACTATTCAATACGCTGCGCTCTGCGCAGCACATAAGCTTCCTCTAGACTATCCACCACCCCATATCAACTACATCAATTACAGTCTGATTAAGTAGCATTTAATGCTAAATCATTTACTCGGTGTTGTCTAAATGATCGCGCTCTCATCTCAGATTGCGAATCTGTAGGGCTCCACTCGAGTGGCGGCTAAACTTGAGTTTTTGAAGTAGGCTGGATCTGGGAGTATGTAGTACACTTGGGAGCGTACAATGTACAATTGGAAGTATGGAGTCGAGTGTACCTGAGTATGGATTCAGGCATATCTGGGAACTTGAAGTCGAGTGCAGGTGGTTTAGCGCACTTGGAAGATAGAGCATAGCACCCAGTGCCATATTGCCAGTGTACTATAGTTATCTAGTCCACATGCAGGTCCATAGTACTTCATTGTGCCATACAGCAAAGTACAGTTGTCAGTTCATGTGCACACCATATCCTAAGAACAGTTGACGAAAACTTTTTTTGGTGGGGTGTTGACCGTTGTTGCACTTCAATTCTTTGAGCTTTTTGTACGTACTGCACACCGCCATGCTCTCGTGCCTAGAGTTTTCGTCGGTCGGCTAGCTCGGTCGTATGACTGAGCTTGCGAAGGCAGATGTTGGTTTGCGAGCGCAACGCAGCCATAGAGTGCATATTGTGGCTAGTCATTAAACTCTACACAAAATCCACCATGTTAAAATTGCTCCAACTACAACCCCAGGAAAATAATAAAGAACAGAAATTATTATCTCAAGGAAAACGGCAGGAATATAATAAATAATTATGTAGAGGAAAGTGGAAACACACCAAGCATACAAAAAATAATGCAACAGAATCCCAAATATACAATAGTATATGCGCAGTTGAATAGCTATAAGTGGTAATGGGCTTCAGTGACCACCGCAGATAAGCTAATTCTGCACCTGTCAAACCAGGGGCCCCAACGCCCATCCAAGATATAGCAAATTGTACTTGCGACTGTAAACGTACTTGATAAAATAGTAAACGCACGGGATAAAATAATATACGCGAAGGATAAAATCTACTGCACCGATAATGTGCCTCGGCGCCCTCAGCAGAGTATTCCAGTCCACCAAGGACTCTATCCTCGAACTCCAGTCTATATCGGTAATACCCCGATAATTGCTCACGATGACCCTGTACTTCGTTTCATAAGCATATTTACTTATATGTAAGCTGAAGCTAAAGAGCATTTGTAATAGGCTCATGCAGCACACACCCAAACTTCTGGACTTCAGCCTCAAGTGGTTGGCGACGCCTCAGTAGATCTAACCTTTGCCTTAGGCTCTTTTCGTACATTTTCGTCAATCTTATCTCTCTGGGGTTCAAGATCCTCCATTTCATTATTTTCATTGCCTCCTTTGTCAACCTTGCTGTGCCTCCATGAAGGTGATCTAGTACTCCCAGAGAGACGATGAAAGAATGATGGGGCTTGATGTAGCTGTTTCTGCCTCTTGACGGTACATAGGGTATTCCGGTAGTCTCTGTGTCTAATATCTCTCTTGTATCCGGATGCGGGTTCGTTGAAGCGAGTGGCAGATACAACAGCCGTAGATGAAACTGATCTTCAGATAGCCGATATGGAGGAAGTAGGAATATATATGTGGTCGACACGATGTTTGCTATCAATAACTGGTACGAACACTGCAAACTAGAACGCTGGAAGGCTCTGTGTAGAGGACAAGCACCGGGTGATTGAAGTAGCCAACTGGGGCGATGAGTGTAGAATCAGCAGCAAGAAGCCAGAGGATTGTCATAGGGTCGAGTTTGGGATTTCCTAGTGCCTGTGCTTCGTCAGCCGAAAGACTTGAATAACCACTTAAGAGCGCAATGGTCCTGTTGCTGGGTTGTGGATGCGATCAAGTTTGAATTTCCGCCGCGGGAATCCTGGCGCATATATGTTTAGTAGACTGCCGCTGTGCGACAGAGCATTAATTCATATTATTTGGTATAGATAAAGAAGCCAGATTAAATTTAGCAATATGCCGCCGATTGGGCATTCTCTCGTATCTTTATCTTGTGATTTAACTTGCCTTTTTATTTGACAACAGTTCAACTTTTCATGTGAGCTGCACCAACAGCACTGCTGCACCTGCATGAACTCTGCTTTTTCCCCCGTTCCATATTGCCTGCCGATCACTATTTTAAATGGAGGTAATCGGGTATAGAAGTTCCAAGTATGTTTGGCGGCGACCGATAGATGTCCTAACTGACATTGCCCACCTTTGGGCCGAGCCGGTATTTGACCCGAGCCAAGAACTATGGAGACCTCTTGCCTGCTGCTCCACAAGAACCTAGAAGATAGTGAACATCGAAATCAATTATGAAGGGGTGATTTCTGGTTTCCTCTTAATGAAAGATGTTTCGTAAACAGAAGATATTTGACAAAGACGAAAATTCGCGTGACAATGTATGATCTAATTCCCAATCATTTAATCTCCACGTTTACGTAAAGGCGCTAGTTGTAGAGGCGGTGGTTGATATCTGATGTGTAGTGGTAGTGAATATGAAATGTGGTGCCTATAGCGGGCGAGGTCAAGATACTTTGCCGAAAATCAAGCTCAATCCCTTCATCAACCACAAGCTTAGGGATTGCAAATTCATGTGACTAGAACCACTAGGTTTGAAAAGCTCGCATCCCAATAATGCCTCCGCACAAGGCTTGTCAAAGCTGATTGCGATTTATCCGGGGCTTCTTAAGTGATATTTCATGATGATGTAACTGAGCAAAATTTAAAACAATCCCTATAAAACATCAGCGCCAGTAAAACATCAATCTTGTCCAAGATATTAAACTGAAAAACGGATACTGTAAGAAAAAATGGGAGATTTTGCAGACAGATGCTTGTTAGTCTATTGCGATAAACTATTGTTGAGTTGTCACAATTGCTTTCAATGGCGGTCAGGGGACCATTCTTTGATTGTTTTATGCCAGCGCCCGACTTGCGTCGTCTGCAAAATTGCAATTTTTTCTTTACGGTAACGAGATGACCTATGTATAGCTTCGAGTAGACGTGCACTGCAAAAACGTACATCTAGTCAGATATAATCGATCTAGTCATATAAAGGAAGTGTCTTTGATTGAAAGTAATAAAGGTTTGCTCCAGATGGTCCAGTTAGAAATCGGACAAATTCTTTAGGCAGAAATTGACAACCCTATATGCATTTTATAGCGCTAGGCCTCTTGGCAACGCATCCATGCTACCGTTTTCTCGGCTGCGCACGTCACGATTGCATTCGCCTAAAGAACAGACAATCTTATTTTAAAGGGAAAACAACTGCTAGGCTCAATTTCATAGCGTAGAAAAGAGCGAGATTTAATAATATTGAGTCGGAGTGTAGATGATTCGGGACATATCGACCCCAAGCACCATGGTTTAGGGGTGCCACACCACTTATTGGTGTTGACGTCACCCTTACAATTGGTATAATAGTTTGTATTCTCCGTCGAAGGTTTGAATCTATCAAGAAAGACTATGGTATTTCATAATATCGCTATCAATCGAACGGGGCCCCTGGCTCTGTGCCTTATAGGAATATCTACACTGTTTGCTTCAACTGCTGAATCGAGATCTGCTTATGCGGGCCGAGCCGTAAATCAGTTTATCTCTCCATCTCCAACCCTGAAAACTTTTTTGAGAGCTGTGGAACATGTTGCAGCTCTTTCGATCCAAAACCCATATGTGCAAAGTATACTCATACTCAAACATTTGACAAAATATAAACCAACCACCATTATAAAATGAATATAGATAGAAAGCTGAGTCTAGAGACTAGCCGACTGTAGAATACCTAGACGCTATCTGGTTAAAGCTTTTCAGCGGTTGCGGCGTACTGTAACGAGCACGATGCTTCGAACGACTACCCATTTGTGGCCCCTTTTTTAAATAACGAGTTTGCTGTGAAACCTTGTGTTCTCACTTTTGAGGGTCCGTGACGCTGGATTGGTACTGTTTCATACCACTGACCTAGCAGCTGCCTATCAAAAAGGAGCCAAACTTTTGGAGGCATTTTCTATCACCTAGCGGATATTTATCAAATGGATTTCAGTTGCCAGTCTTTGTAGTAGTTTAAAGCTCAAATATTGTAGCAAAATGTGACTGTGACCAACTTTCGGACCCCAGATGATTCGAATAGCCTTGTTGTGACCGTGACAAAAACCGTGTTTCCACATACCATACCGGCCTCTGTGACGCCGTGACTTTCGAAGCATCGTGCTGTACAGTAATCTGAGATAGTGTAAAGGGCAAGAGCACGGATAGTGACATGCATAGCTATGTGTATTTATACAAGTGTAATGCTGCTAAGATTGAAAATGATGCAAAATGTCGAAATAGCTACCTAACCGCTGATAGCCCTGTTTAATGTTATAACAAACTACTGCCCACGTAAAAAAACCGTACAAGCTTTCACGAAGAACTCCAAGAGTCAGTAAATTGAGAAAGCGCATCGACCATAATCAATAAATAACTGTATAAACATCCTCAAAACAGCACAGAATGAATAGATCTAAGAGATTTGTTATTGATTGCACAATATGATTTAATGATCCTTTGGCGGCAGATAAACACGATAGTTTGCATACTATCATACTAGCCTATGTAAGCTTCTTAGTTTGATTCACCTGTATCGAATACAGCTACTAGAACCCAAGTTTCCTTTAAGAACTCCCGTATTTCTGGATGTGCAGTTTCCACCATCTTGAGAAGAATGCTTCCCACCCCCCAAAACTGGGGGCCAAAGTATTCTTAGCGTAATCTATCGTTGGTGGGTCCTCCCCTTACGAAAATGTGGGAGGTTCCAATTCAGGGTTCCGGGGAAGTTACTGTAGGTGGGTGAGTGCGTCGAGGCTGGAGTTGGTGGGTTGTCTGTGCCGGTGGCGCTGGCGCGCTCAGAAGACGAACGGTCAGGGTGGAATACGATGGAATGAAAGTCAGATTTAGTGCAGTAGCAGATGATTGGGGGGTATTTTGTATGCCCGAAATGGTGAACGTCGAGTCTGAGTCTTCCATGACTGTCGGTGTTGCTTCCTTTGGAATTAGGCGATTCTAGATCAGGGCTAGGTGTATTCAAAGACATAGAGGAGTTTACCACCATTGGCACCCACTCCCCCAACAGTATCTCCTTCTTCAAGAGATTGTACAACCAACCCAGGTCCTGTGTGCTCAACTGCTGGACCATGTCATATAACCCTCTCCGTCTAAGTTCATTCTCGTGTACCGACGACAGTAAGTGAGATCTGTATCAAAATTAATGATGGCTCAGTTCAGTTCAGGATGATAAGAAGCCTACTTCACGGTTCAGGGCTTATCGAAGAAGCTTACAAGTGCAGCTGTTACACCGGCCATGTGGCAGAGTTGGGCAGAGATTCCAAGCGTGATGTTCATTGCCGTGTGCTCTATCTTCTAGTCAGCCAGAAAAATAAATATCATATCGAATGGTATTTGTAATTCCTGCTCCGCTGTATCAAATGCGATGACGCGGCAGTTCAGCGATAAATATATAGATTTATACCTAGTGAGGGGGCATCTGTATCTGTTCTGGTTCATTGGTGGCTGGTGCCTGAGATTGGCTGGAAACTAGTGTTGTAGCTATCTTCGTTAATGCGTGTCATCGGGGAACGCTGGATGTTACGCGGGTTTTAGTGATGGACCTATAATCACGTGAGTTCGTAGTATTGTCCAAGTTAATTGAAACAAAAGATCATTGAAACAAAAAATCATTGAAAGATGGATGGAGAGCCGGATATGCATAATGAAAGTCTCTGTTTTAGATTTGAATATCTAGACAACATATGTTGAGGGAGACGATATCATGCCACCAGCTATACGACTATGACGATTACGATTACCGGATGCGTCAATGAGATTGTGCGCATGACTATTTTGAAACGGACAACCCAATGTGTTAAATCCCGATCCTTCTGCCTTCTGCAGACTCACTCGCTGAGATAGCAGCTTAGTCAGAAACAGCAACGATCATTCGCCGACTAGCTGGCGATGAATAGGAACTGTTTTCGGGGTGGCAAAACTTTGGACACTTAATATAATGCTAACAGCGAATTCTACGCTGCGCGTGTTGGCAGAGCGCATACTGCAATATGAAGATTGAGCTACCAAGTAGACCGAGGGAGAAATGATAGTTGGATAACTGGATATCTGTCAGCCGATGCCTATTATGAAGTGGTTGCTCGTCAGATGTGCTATTCAACCTATTCCAGTCTTTAGTTGCAGTTTGATTTGGCTGTAAAGTGTCTGTGCTCAACAAAACTCCGCATAGCGACTTCGTTACTTCCATGAGGTGTTAAGTTTGCATTTCAATAAGTCTAACGATGTCAGCCGTCGTTAGTAATAATTTGAATACAGTGATTAGCCTAACACCGTCAACCGGCCCTCCGGCAAATAGCCATGAGAGAGCTATCTAAGCCTTACAGGTTGTCCACATGTTGGGAACTAAGTGTTGCAGTCCCCACCAGTCTTGTCCGAACTACTGAAGGCATCTCTACGATATAACTGATACAGTATGCTGAATCTGTGGGTGTGCTAGCCAGTAGCCTAACTTGGATCTGAGCCTCATGGCAAACTGAAGGAGATGCAGCCACGTACTCGGGTCGTTCTCTAGCTGTGGGGGTAGAGAAAACCCATGAATCATTCAAGTACTCTGCGCTTCAGAGAAGTGTATTGGCTTCGAATGTAGGGTGCGCTGTACAGTTCGCTCTAATGTGGATTCAAAATAGCCACCAATGCTATCATAAGGTATCACTCACATTAACTAATGCTGTATTAGTGCCACATGTTTACAGACACACTAGAACTACCCTTACAGCACACTAGCGACACTTGGAGGTGTGCGGGGAATTTTGCATGTTACTTTATTTTCCATGGTTGGATGTGTGGCGCGCCTGGTGAGCCGCAGCCTCGCAAGCTCGGGTGGCTCATGCGCCACACATCCATCGGACGTGAAGCGAGGTACGAGCTAGCATGCGGCTGGGCACGAGACAAGGTCCGGTGAAGCGATCCTATCGCTGCTCGAGAGGTTCAGAAATGGTACATGGTACTGAAAATGGTTGGTTAAAATGCAGTTCGAAATCTGGTATACATGTTTCTGGGAGCGGGTTGATCTGAGTATGATCATTTTAGCTTTTGTGACGGAAATACGTTGACCATAGATGTCCCGTCTTATCACGCCACGACTCGTCTCCTTCCTTATCGAATACTAGTAATAATATTTGAGACGGTCATAGTCAGTGAGGAGTTACCTTAGTCACTATTTTTTTCCCTTCCAAAGAGTACCGAAATCAAAATACTGTAGCAGTGGCACGGCACAACTAGCAGCTTGGCAACGGCAGACTTTGGCACTCCGTGTACCCTCCACTTCATCATCATCGACCCATCTGCCTTCCCCTATTGTTGATCTATCGATTTTTGTAGGCTATTGTACTGGTTCATGATATGAGGCACGTAGAATAGCATTCCGGCTGTCGGCTGTTGCTGGCTTGTTGGATATATAAATCTACCGCATTGAGATGCAGTCGAGATGCGACTAGCAATACTCTTCACACTTTATTGGTCGGGAACCAGTTCCCACAGCCTGCATATCTTGGGTCTCAGTAGCTCGTGCTGGCCCGGAGGTGCAGAATTAGGAGGTGGGATCGCTTCCGCCTATCCTACGCATAAAGAAGTTATATATTTCTCTCGTGCCTAGATGTCTAGCCTAGCTCGTAAGCTCGCCGTCGGCCGCAAAATTTGTTTTCGCAGTCTGGGTACGAGATAAGTTATTTATATTCATGTTCATATAAGGAATTCTTTCAAGGCAGAAACTCCTAAGCTGGTCACTTTGCCTACTCTACGCCACGTTGCACCCAGTCTGATAACGCAGTAGCTGGATAGCTATCAACCGCACCATGGCTTCACTGCCCTTAGTAGCTATCAAGGTAGCTTACCTTCCACTGATACTACCAGCATTTTTAAAATTTAACCCTGGCCTGTGATTTCCCCTCCCTCTCAGCTGCCCTTGATCCACGCCTCTGGCATGCTCGACTCTGGGTTACCAACCCCTCTGATTCCGAGTTTTAACACACATCTATTGTGAGGGATCGTTCCAATTCTATAATATGAGCCATGTACGATATCATTCCTATTGTCAGCTAGTCCTCTTGCATGTTGGTTGATATGCATGCTCAGTGCTCAGTGCCAGTTCCTCTTCACCATGAGATGCATTGCAAAACGGTCCAGGCTGGTCCGCCGAAAATTAAGATCTGCGCAGGCTGGGCCCAAGATTTGAAGCCAGGCAATAACTGTGGGCCTTAGGGTTAGGTACCGCACCATATAGTCGGTAATCTGTTCAGGTTCGGAGAGCAATCTAGAAGTCTCGAGAAGTTGCCATACGTAGTCAGTATACAGCTTCACCGTATATTACATCGGTTTATGGGGCATGATCTTTATAAATTGCAATGGCAGTACCATCTCGCGATTTTCTTAGGTACCTAGATCAGATATCTGTAGAAACTATAGCTACCTGTAGGCGCCTGCAGTTAAAATGTGGGCCTCAAGAACCATAGTTGGTTCAATTAACTATGGTTTTCACTTGCATCGAGCCAGTGGATGTGGGCCTGGCTGGCGGCCTGGCCCGTCACCTGCGGGCCCGGCCAGTTCTGCTCAGAAACTAGCCCACCTGGCCTGTGAGGAACACTGATTACAAGATAGATGGGACGACTTCAGCCGATGTTGTGACTTCATGGTTGTAAGTCCACATATATGGTGTGTTCATTTTTTCTACATGGAGACGCAGCTCGAAATTGAAAGATCCTGCTCTGATCTCCGATACACTACAATATGAAACGGGAAGAAGAGTAGGGAGAGGGACAGAGGTCGCAATAGCCCGTTTGCCCGCCAGTCTTTCAGGACCTTATGTCGTTGTCGAGTTTCGGGCAAGATATTGCAAGACCATGACCGGGTCAGGGTGACTTGGTGTGACGTCTAGGGCTGGGGTTACTGGTTCATCTGTAGTTATGCAGTTATTTCGATCAAGACACAGTGATGTGGACTCTCTAATCTGTGGATAATCGACTGGGTAGGTTATAGTGTAAATTAGACGTAGTTGAGAGGAATATTGGATACCATTCGGAACTCGCATCATGCGACTATCACTCGGAAGACTACAATATGAACTTATTCCGATACCTAGATAGCTGAGTGGCCATCAAACCTCACCACTGAGTTCATAGTGCTTAACAGCGCTCAACAGCCGTCAAAGCGATAATATCTGCACTGTTACCATTATCGCGGTTAGAATCCAACTCTTGGTTGTTTGCGCCTCATAGTTACTTTAGATACCATGCTGTCGGTGTGGTCGGGTTTGTTTTTCTCGCTCGCACCAACTCCGGGTGCCCACCGCCCATCAACTCTCAGCTCCGAGTCCTGCCAACGCCGTTCTCCCACCGACTTGAATCACTATCAAGCCATTTACTTCTCAGTCCTCGGATATCGCCTTTGGCGTTACGACTACGATCCTCTTCGATTTCTCTCGGTGTACGACTCCTACTCCGGCCTGAACTATACCTCTCGTCCCATCCCTCCTTCTCCGTTGACACGACTCAACTCAACTTTGCTGTGAAAGAGGGGATCGTAAGAGTGTTAGGCTAACTGCGCATCGGCCCGTTCCGTTGGATGCGGGAGTGGGAGTCACTTTCGTACGCTTGACACTCGATGGCCCATATTCAGTCACTTCGTAGTTTCAAATTGTTTTACAAAACATTGACTTCTGCCGCTATCCAAGTAGCATTCAGATCGCTAGGCCCTACAACTTACCCTCACATCACTTACAAGTATCTCCTCACCTGATACTGTATAGCATTATTTCACCGGACAGCGAACATCCGCCGACAGAGTTATATTGACCGGCGCTAGAAAACATTCTATCGGGACTTAGCAGATCGGGTGTACAATAATTGGTTTGTAGGTTTACGTGATTGCGGAGGAATCATATCGACGCCCTCGTGTGGATCAGGTAGTGGCGCAACATCTTATCTTCTTTACAGTTTCATTTCTCAACAGTTCGATATTATAGGTTTTGATAGCTGTGACAAATGGTTCCCTGTCGCATGATACATCTCCCTCCGAGGACCTGGCGTCTCGAATTTCAGCACATCGGGAATGCCATTCAATTCTTTGACGAACTGAATGACAGCAAAATTTGACTGCCGGCACGACTTGCGGATATTTTACCACAATACTTTCTGTCTTTTAGAACCCTTGAGATCCCACCTTCCGTTATTGCTTTCCTGTCACCAAGTGTTCGGCACGAGACGAGATATCCCGAGTTCCCGTCTTGAGTCAAAAGCTCGAGGCTGGCGGGCCTGTGATAAGTACATGACCAATCTCTTGCGAGAAACTAGCCTCCGAGTCTACTTCCAACCCCACTTCACGACCTCTGTTGCTGTTACTTCTATTGCTGCTACCCCTATCGATGCTAACGCCATCTCTACTACCACACCGTATCTCTGAATTTTCTAGGTGCTCCATTCCAGTGGAATTCCTGCAGAGTAATTATATTCTCGCGCTAGTGACTCCTTGTAACCCCGCTTACTTCTTCTGTAGCAGGTAATGTTTTGTCCAAGAAAAGGAACTGTTGTGGATAGCTCAGTAAGAGTCATTTTGTTAGTTACGATCTGGATGGGGCAACGTGAGGTGTATGGCTGGGAGGTAGCAGAAGATGCAGCCACGACTGGAGAGTGGGAAGATGGAGAGCGGATAGGCGAGACCCTAGTAGTGGAATGACTGAACGAGATCAGGGCAGAGAGTGGCAAAGAACCAAAGAACCAGCATAGGGTTCTCAGCCGTCCGTCCGGACTGGCGTCTTTCGGGCCCCAGCACCGCCGTCTAGGGCGGGTGTACCTTTTGTTTGGCCTAGGGCGTCCCGGGCCGAAGTTAGAATTCCTAGGGCCTATTCAGGGTGACTGAAGGGCCTTGGTGGAAGTTACCGGTGTTGGGGCGTGTATGATTCCGGCCGGCAAGAAGGAATTCCGGCCCGCTAGCGGAAATTCCGACTGTCTAGCAAGGGATTATTCGGCATCTTCTGATTCGGTCAGCATTCCCAACACTGTTGTTCCGCTTCGTATCGATGAATGAATAAAGGCGGCTTGTTTTTCCCATCGCCCTGAGACCATACATCTTGAAGCCTATTATTTACAAGACTGTAAAGCCCTGCAGGGTTGCAGTCCTGAACCAAGAAACCCTAGGACTAAAACGGGTGTGAATCCTCAGCCCGGAAAAGTGCAGTCTGTGATCAGGCATGGCTCTGTCCGGACGGGACGGACGGCTGCGAGCCCTGAACTAGCATGACTCGGGAAACATTTTATATATACCTAGGTATATGTAATGTAATATATCCGGGAGCTCAAGAACTCAGGTAAGACTATGTCTACATCCAGAACCCACGAGCTTAAACTAAATACGACGCGAGATATCCCGAGTTCTACTTAGATCTCGTCTCGTCTCGTGCCGAATACTATTCTCATCACCGCTATGTCAATGCACAGAAATTACGATTACCATATCTCTGTAGATGAGAGGCGAAGTGCAACATAATCCTTGGTTACCGTTAATCTCTCTGCTGTCTACACTGAAAGAGTGCCACTGTATCTATTAATACTATCTTACTCGTCGATGCCTATGACAACTTAGAGCCGGTATATATCTCCCGCCTGTGTGGAAAGAAATGCTATTGGTGTTAAGGTGCATCCAATGCCGACGGTTCTGACGAGATATGTTGCCTGCCTTGGCTATATATTTCGTATAGATACTCGATATTTTAGCACTACTCTACAATTGGTAGTACACATCGTGACCTGTCATTAAACCCTCCGAATAATCCACCACGTTAAAATTCTCCCGATTAAAACTGCCGGCAAATAGTGAAGAATAGGAACTATTATACCAAAAAAGAAGGTAGCAAACACAGCACACTACGATAACACAAATAGAAAAATGCCCGCGCGTACGATAAAAGTTATTACATCAGTAACGGGTTTCGTAACCCTCTGTAGATTATCGAAATTAAAACCAGTAGCATCGGTCATGTGCTTCAGCACTCTCTATAAATTATTCAAATTTATATAGTAGTATCTTAGTTATTGTTAACCTTGAAAGAGAACTTCAATTCGTACAGATATCTATTCTCATCCTCAGAGCTATGTAAGCCGCGCAGGCGCCAAAATATTTTCGTGATAGGGATCATACGTCTTACTCCCAAACTTTCGATCATTGGACAACAGTGCAACTTTGCATGAGACTGTACCAATAGCACTGCTGCACTAGCCGAAATTTCGCTTATTTCCCCGTTCTACATTGTCTGCCAACAATTATTGCTGGTGGCCAAAAGTATGCGTACTGTGCAACCGTGCCTGATACCTCACTTTCGAATTTCGAACTCGTTCACTCGCTCAACTAAACAAATACAGCCACCATCACCTCCACATAAGCCTAAGTGCGTGCAAATGCGTCATTAATTATGAGCCAGACCTGTGCTCAAGCTTACTCAAAAAGCTGCTGCAATTGTAGCCCAAAAAAGACAACCCAAAAAAATATTGCACAACATGATCTTGATTGAACAATAAGAGCCAATCTTTTTTTTCTCCAGTGTTAGCCTCAAGTTCAATTAAATTATCAAATACTGCCAAGGTGAACATATCTGTACCACTTATCAATCAGCTAGGTAGGTAAGAGTGGAGCTTCATGGTTTGTAGAGAGTCTTCGTGATCAGGTATTGTGAAAAGGAGAAGTCAAGCACGGTTGCAGAGCATCTAAAACACGCATACTCTTGGCCACCAGCAATATTCTAATTGGAGGTGGTCGGGTATAGATGTTCGGCGGCGGCAGACAGACGTCATAGCCGTGCTCCGAATGTTTTTCGGGCTATGTCACTTTTAGAGACGAGCCAAGTATCGGGATATCAGGACATCTCGCATGCCGTTCCTAAGATCCTAAGAACCTAGAAGATAGTGTGAACCGAATAATGAAAGACCCTTCGTAAACAGAAGATATTTGAATACGAAAATCTGCATGACGATTTATGATCAAGTTTCCAATCTTTCCCCGCGTTTACCTAATAATGTCAGCGGTTGCGGCAGACATCTAATGTGTAATGGTATGTTAATATGGAATGAGGTGCAGTTGATGGGAGAGAACAGAATACTCAGCCGCCAGTCAACCTCAATCCCATTATCAACCACAGGTTAAGTGAATGCGGAGTCCGGACTCAAGCGACTAGAACCAATCTTCCAAATGCTCACTCGTTGCGGGGTACTTAGAATACTATTATCAACGACGCAGTTTCCATATGTCTAAACATACGCCCAGATGAACAATTGGTTTGACCGTCAGGACGTTTAACTTCACTCGAGCATGTAATTCGGTCAGAACATCTTTACGACTGTGTGTTCCAAGAATGACAGCGAAAGAGACTGACATTTGTCATAAATGGCCTTTCAATTCCATGGCCGGGGACGAGACTGGGAGTACGACGGCGATAAAAACCTGTCAACCAGTAACCAGGGTCTAGTAACCGGCTATGGATAAACATGAATTCGGGCGTAGATTTCTGTGCTTCAAGCTTCTGCGGCTCTGATACGAGGCTAAAGCGATTGGCAGTTGATCAAATGCAAGATGAGTGGAATAGAACTGTATTGGTTCCATGCTGAACTAAATAGTGGATGTTCTAGTCATTTCACGGAGGTCAGTATTGGAAATCCGCTCAACCCCGCGCCCGAGTCCGCCCGATGGCGGTGTGGCCAATGTGGCCTTGTCATTCTGTATATAGAGAGACCGCTAGAGTAGAGGGAACGATATCGCTCTTGGACTTTCTCACAGCGCCCGCTACCATTTCCAACAGTCAGTCCACGGAGTGACCGGCCAACCCGCGGAGTAACTGGGCTCCATGAACTGACTGGTCACTTCGTTGAGAGATACAGCTGATCATAAAGTGAATCGGGAAAAAAAGTTTGTCTTTTCTCTGCTTGGCTGTGCTGACAAAATGACAAAATATCGGCCCAATTAAATCTGCGAGTATTTGTCTGATCACAAAATGATGTACACATGAAATATGCATAATTCATCGCTCTTTCACCTGCCTGTCTTCGATTTACAATAACTTTAAAATTTTATTAAGTGGCTTTAAAAAAAACGCTTAAAAAAAGCCGAAAATCGATGTTTTTCTACCACTGTTCTGTCAATATTAAAGATATGGTAAATCGGAGACGAGGAGATGAAAGAGCCATGAATTACACATATTTCATGTATACATACATTTGTGATCAGAGTAATTGTTATTTTGATTGAGCATAATTAGTACTGGTCAATTCACGGAATGCTGATCGGACTGATTCATTTACGGAAGGTGGGACTGTGTGAACTAACCAGTTACTCTGCGGACTGAAATTTTCTGTGAACTGACTAAAACAGTGGATAAGGAGAGTCCATTTACAGCGTAGATCCGACATACACTAGGAAAACACTTATACGATCCGCCATCCAGCCGGTAATTCTATTCATTTGGAAGAAACCAGTTTGCTCCCGATGGTCCGGTTAGAAGTCGGTTAATCCTGCAGGCGGAAAGCACAAGCTTACATCCACTCTCAGCCAGTCATTCATGCTGCTGCACGAGTACATACGCCTACTGTGCGGGCTTAAGTAATTTGACATCCTGAGTTTTACCAACTAGTATCATAATTTATGTTTCTCGTTGAACGTGTTTCAACTTCACCTAGCTAGTGCCAGTTGTATTTCACAATACTGCTGTTATCAATCGAACAGGTGCAATTCTCCACGGAAGGTAGAGTCTGGCTCGTCGTGTGTCCTGCGCCTTATTTGAGTTATTCTTGCTTTTTGAGATTCTTGCTTTTTGAGATTCAGGGAGATCTGCTTCGCTTGCCAAACTAACTGGATCATGTCCACGTTTATGTATGGGAGCGGGCCGAACCGTGAATCAGTCATCCCTGCATCTCCAGCCAGGAAATTTTAGCGTCGATGGTGCATCAAAACTTCATTCGTGGGAATTATACTGGTACTTGAAATTGACGAGTATCAACCATCTACCACTCTAAGGCGGGTTTGTAGATTCACGTATGAAAGCGTAAACAAAAATTCGCTAGAGAAGCTTAAGATAATTAAAGATAATCACGATGGAACAACATTCTATAAAACCGAAATCACATGAGGAATAGAGGCACACGCACATCCAGGATTCATTCCCTGTTGCATGTGAACCTGACCGAGCTGTGGTTCAGCTGAGCTGATCAGTGTTCCGAAGCGGCCAGGGATGCAGGGGTTGGAACCCGGTAGAGGATGTATGACATTCGTAAAATGAATGACTACAGTTGATTTACAGTGTACCCGCTCATATTATTAGGTGCCAACATGAAGGTGTTGCCATATATTCAAATATACGAGAAAAACTGGCGGTTGGCTTACATATACACGCATCTTACAGGCGACTGCAGGCCAAAGTATGGTTTTGGCAGGTCTGCAGATATCTGCAGACCGACCCAAGCTTTATTGGGGATGGACTAAGCCGGCCCAGGTCGACGGCGACCTTAGTTAGGGTGGCCTGTATCTGGTCGGTCTGTTGATCTATAGTCCGGCCGGTAGAGTATTAGGCACCCAACTACCCTTGTATATATCTCGCGTCTCTCTCCTTCTCTCCTCTCTCTGTACCTTAGTCTACTCTATTCACACGGTTCTCCCCTTCCATATCGTAACATTCCCGAAGCCTTTGCTCTGCCGCCATTCTTGCGATAATATCCCCCATCTCGGTTGTGATGCAAGAATGAAAAGGACGTCCCCCTCGATACACTGGAAAGTATGTCCAGACGGGACAGGTTTCGAGGATCGCCAATGCCGATGGTTTGAGGTTTGAGTGCTAAGAGGTACTGCGGGGAAAACTGGAGGAAAGTAGTGTTACAGTGCAACTGCACAGTTAGGCACATAACCACATGCCAAATATACCTGTACCATGGCGCTGCAAACTTGAGGGAACACGTGAGTGTCATAGTGAAGATCGGCGGCATACATTCCCTTACTTCTCCTGCGTCACTGTACTTCTGCAAGTTAAGTGCTTCTAGGATACTCAACTATAATAGCTGTCTGTCCACACATACTCCTAATTTTATTTCATAAGTTACCAATCTGCAGTCCAGGTAAAGAAACAATACAAACTTCAACAGGAAACACTTGGCGACAAAGAAGGGAGACTGCAATAAAGAACATCACTGACTATAGAAATTAAATCATTGTATAAACTTCCACACAGTATAGTAAACGGTACAGGAGGGAAAGTGCTAAGAGATTCGTCGTGGGTCGAACATGATTTGATCATCCGTAACGTTCCGTTGTCACAAAGAGAATTGTTCGGACGCTAGCCTCCGTAATATTCTTGGTTTGATTCATTTATATAGATGAATACAGCTACTGGAACCCAGACTTCGCTCAGGAACTCCCGTATTTCTGGATGAGCAGTTTCCACTACGCTGAGAAAGAATGCTTCCAACTCTAAAGTTATGGGGAACGAATTTTCGCTAGAACCATTAATCGTCGTGGGGATCACCCAGTCGGTCAAGATGGCGGGTTCTAATTCATGGCCCCAAAGTGGATGGTCTTGAAGCAATGGAGGTGCTCGGGTTGGAGGGAGTGTATTGGGGGTGTCGGCAGTGGGCTCGGCAGAAAAAGCTGGGTCCTGGTTATCGGTATGACTGCTAGTATTCCTTCCTTCGTCATGGAGCTTTTCTGAACTGGGGTTAGGGTTGCTCAAAAGATATAGTGGGTCCTAGGCATTTCAAACCATTATTGTTGCCCATGCCTCCGACATTATCTCCTTCAATACAATGTCGAAGCCAATCTAGATCCTTTGTACTCGATTGCTGAACCCTTTCGTACAAGCCTCTTCGCTTGAGCTCGTTTTCGTGTACGGTCGACAATAGGTGGGATCTGCACCCATTAATGGCGGGGCTTAGAATTTTGGATTGTGAAACCCTACTTCAAAGTGCAGGGTTTATCGAAGAAGCTTATGAGTGCAGTTTTTGCACCGGCTATGCGGCAGAGTGGGCAGATGTTGCGATGGTGATGATCATCGCCGTGTGCTCTATCCTCCAATCAGCTTGAGGTAACGACACAGGCATCGAATGGTACTTGCAGTGCCTCCTCTACTGTGTCAAAGGCGATGGTCCGGCAGCCCTGTGATAGGTGTTTGGATTTATACCTGGTGAGGGGGCATGCGTATTTATTCTGATTCATTGGTGGCTGACGTCCGAAATTTTGCTTGGGACTAGTTCTGCAGCTGTTTTTGCTAATCCGTGTCAGAGAGGATCGTTGGAAGTTGAAGTGTGTGATCACGTGAGTTCACAGTATCACCAAACTAATTGCAAGAGAGACGGATGAGGGATGGACAGATGGCTGTAGGTTCAGAAATAATAATTCCTCCGCCGGTGTTTTATACTTGAATGTACCAGCGATATATAGAAAATGCATTCTACGAGAGATGAGAATTTTGCCACCAGCTATACAACTATAGCAAGTATTGGTGTCGGTGAGTTTCTGCGCATGCGAATTTGAAACACATTCTGGCACAATGTGTTAAACCCTCCTCCATCTTGCCCCTAGTAAACCAAATCGCTGAGATGGCAGCGTACTCTGAACGAGCTACAGTGATTCAGCACGCTGGCTGGCAATGAAAGGAGCAGATTCACTAATCGTAAATAGCGACGGGAAACCACGTCGTAGTGGCGGATCGGACACCCAGGTAGTGATATCGAGCTGCTGACTAGACCGAGCCAGACATAATAGTATGATAACTGGAGATATGCTGACCGGTATCAATTTCATGTGATTGCCTGCGGGACCCGTCTTCAACCCACTGAAGTTCCTGGTTTGCTCACCCAGATCAGAAGGCTGTCAAGCAAACAGCCATGAGAACGGTCCAAACGCCACAGGTTGTCTCTATGCAGGGGCGCAGACCCCACCAGCCTTGTCTGAACCACTGAAGGTACCATATTCATTGGAACATAAGGTACGCCCCAGATTGATTAGCGGTTAATAGTTACCGTTTGTGGAAATACATTTGGGAATTAAAAGTTTCCCAAGTTATTTAAATTACCATTTCCGGCAGGCATCTTACTAGATATGATGTGCTAACTTAATTGGGGGCGTACCTTATTCCGAGTGAATACGAATAGGGTACCACTCCGATGAGATTGAAACACCATGCTAGATATGCGGTGCGCTAGCCAATATCCTTACTTGTATCATAGTTTTACATCAAACAGAAGGGGGTCGATGAAATCAAGGGCTGGCCATCATCTCTTACCAGCCCAGTCTCCAGGATTTTGAGCATCCAGTAACTGCGCTAACGACTTGGAGAAATCCGTTTGATATGCTTATATTACGACAGATCAATAATTGTCGGTTGTTCGATAAAGCAACCACGTACTCGGGTCAGTTCATGCTGTGGGGTAGAGTATGCTCCGAACTAGCACGCGCACGTTACGTCCCAGAGGAGGGTGCTGGGTTGAAATGTGGAAGGTGGTATACGGTACGCTACAGTGCGGGCTCAACAAAGGCAACATAAGCTTTCATTAGTAGCTGGGATATCATGATATCACTCGCATATCAGCCATTTTGATTAGTGCCACATGCTTGGTTCTCGCACATACCCGAACCGCCCTGCACATACAGGCTACTGACGTGCGAACAATCTTGCAGGAATACTTGATTTTCTATAGAGTCGCGACTGTAGGTATGACGAATGTAGGGGTATGACGAAAATTAATATTTAGTATGGGATTCGGTGATCATCAACATCCACACAAAATTAGTGATTTTCGTCATACCCCTATTTCGTCATACTTACCACCTAATTAGATTCTAGTGTACGGGTTTCATGAGTTGTCTAGAATTACACATTTTGCCAGATTCGAGTATATATCAACCCTGCCATGTCAGGATATGCATTTGATATAACCAGAAATCGCGCATCAACTGTTCATTTTAAACTGCAGCTCCTCTCGCCGTTATAAAAATTGTGCCTTGGATAACTGCGCAGAGGTACCTCATATATGGTACTCGAGTTTCTCGTGCTTATCGAGTAGGTATGTTAGATATCGGAGTAGAGCTGTAACGGAGGTACTAAGCAGGTGTGATAACACAAGTACCCCATTGCAACAGCAAAGTCAGCCATTTTTGTCACGACTCTAAACATTCACTGCAAACCGATCGCGCAGAAATTTACACGCTTGTATGGTGAGCATCTCCAAAATGCAATGGTACCAGTTGTCCTCAGCCGCTGCTGGCATTCGGTATGTACAAACAAGTTTGCACCATCAACCTCAAGATAATCACTCATAGTAATGTAACTACTAGAACAAAGTTTAGTGCTCCGAAGCGACATAGTCCAACTAGATCTGATCAAGGACGAGGCGGGCCAGTGTCAAGCTAGACCTGGTATATGAATGTTTGAGTCGGAATGCTTGCCGAAATTCGACCTATACGGGTTATACCGCCAAATATTTCCGGGCCTGACAGGTCTCTGTGGAGGTCGGCTGACCAGTGAATCTGTGGGCTAGAAATCTATTTCGGAATACTAGATACGACGAATGGGGCGGATGAATTTTTCGATTCTCGAGCAGTTCAGAATTGGAATACGATACTGCATCGTAATTTGGCCAACATACTTTTCAAATCTACTTTGTAGTGCAAGTATTGATCTGATAAGACCTTCATGATGAGAAGACGTCGATGTTGACCCGGGATATCCGTCTTGCCACGTCTCGACTCGTCACCTTCCCTAGGGAATCTCGGGAATACTAAAAACGATATTTTGTGGCGGGGGCCAGAAACATATGGAAAACCTGTGACGAGGTACTTCATACACTATATCTCACCGAGTATCGAGATTGCGATGCTGTGGCACCGCTGGCGGCTTGGCAACGGTGGGATCAACATAACCCCCGTGTACTTCTCTAGTTCATCATCATCGATGCATCAACCTACATCTGTCTGTAGCCCTGTAGGTGGCTGTATCTGCTTCTCCCTGCGGAGTTGAGTTGACGCCAGCACGTCCGCACAAAGTGGACAAATAGAAGCCATGAATCTGATACCGGATACGACAAGATACTACGGTGGCGGTTGATGATATGGGCCACGTAGAATAGCATGCCGGTCGTCGGCTAGATAGCAAAGTGGCCACAATACTGCACCGCTGGTTTCTCAACTGAATGAAATCGAACGAGTCCTAGATCTTATGTTCAGAATAGAGCCTATCGGGACCGCTATCTGGAGAGGAATTGTACACACCGGACGATGAGTCCAGTCCAATTCCGCGTCATTCACCCTGAAGCTGCAATTTAGCCGGACTTATTTCGGTTGAATCGGACTGGCGGCTTGTCAAAAACAGAGGATGAGCCGTCACCACCGTCATCAACAAGCTTCCGAATACAATCTCCTGCCAGCGCATGGTGAGTCTAGTCTGTTCCCAGTGAATCCATCACAACCGTCCCCAGCCCCTGGCCAGCCCAGATCGCCCATCTCCATGTGCATCTCCAAGTGAGTCTCCAAGCGAGCCCGAGTTCCGTCAAAGTGGTAATACTCATACTACTATCGTCACTGTCAGTATACAACGATTAGTTGCTTGCGCATACCGTTTCCTCTCCACTGTTTTAGATACCATGTTCTTGATTCTAGGTTTCAACTTCCCATCTCACAGTCCAAATTCCCAGCTAACATCTACTCTGAAGTTCAGTGCTCGCACAGACTACATGCTCTCAGTTCTCCTTGACGTGAAAGCCAGGCCTTCATCCAGTGACTCTCATCATCAGCAGCGAAGGTGTGAACTACCAAACTTTGTTCTTTAGACTATTGCACAAGACACTACTTCTGCGTCATCGTCCGGCGATTCACTCTAGACTACCTCTCCACGTTCGTATGCCTCGATTCAAAGTTCCGAGAGATGGAAACGCACTCGAGAAGCTCTTACCACATCTTCTCCTCTTTTATATTTCTCTTACATTTATATTTAACCAATCTCTAGTTCACACTATTCATTTAAACTTCCGCAATATTTACTACTTCCTCCTCGGACATCGCCGCGAGCGTTACGACGCCGATTCTCTTAGCTCCTTTGGTCTGCAGGAAATACGTTACTACTTTTCGTCCGTTACTTCTGCCGTTGACACCGACACCAGCTTCAACTTTGCTGTGAAAACGGGGACTGAGAGGTTAGACCGCTGCGCTTCGGCCCGTTCCGTTGCATTGCGTTGGCGCTATCTTATAGCCCTGCAAGTAGGGATTAGGGCTCGAGATTTTTACGCTGTGAATGAAATGCTAGTATGTATGTTTTTCATGACGAACGATGTCAGGTCTGGAAGTGGTACCGCCGTGCTCAAACGTAGGCACAGTTCATACTCTGGTATCTGTCATCCACCAATTTTCATGCTTTTGGGTGCTTTCGGTATTTGCATTTCTTTGCGCCCTTCTAAAGATTAGCCTCGGTGCCAAGGCGGTCGCCACACGATCTCCTTTTTCCTAGTCGCCTTCTCAAACTCAACCCTCGACACCCACTGCCACATCCACACACCGACCCAAAACAGAAAGTGCGAATAGTGGGAATTACCTATATGCGGTGTCGGGGCACGGCGATCGACTATGAATGGGCCATCACATCGACTGGCGGTGATGAAGCGACCAAGTCGGGTAGTGAGGGGAAAATTTTCCACGGCAGAACTCTGGGACTACATCGTAACCTCCGTTTCTATTCCCCTACTGTAACAGTCTTTAGTGTCTCATTCAAATCCTTCGCTAATCTGGACATCTACGCTTGCAGGTGGCTGAGTTTCGTAAAGTCACTACAGGCTGAAACTGCAGCGTCTCAACCGAGAAACAATCTACGAACCATGGCTTCATAGTTCATAATATGCAAACAACGTGAAATCGATGCGGTGACCTGTTCACTAGATTAGGAGGCTGTGCGGCACAGAATATTGTTGCTTCACCTTACTCGGTTTCCATCTACCCCGTCGGGTTCACTTTTCGCTTTCCTAGTCCAGCACCGTGCGGTGGTTGTTTCTCCGGAACGTTTTACAGCGGCATCCCCAGCCTACGCCCTTTGGAATACAAGCCCACTTCCGGTGATTCACGCTTTCCCGGGTCCCAGTCGCATGTTGTCTCTTGGCTGGCGCAAGCGACGAGGACGCGACATGTGTTTGTGCCCGAGTTGAGGCTGCGAGTTGAAAGTTCGTCTTTACCCGGGAGTGCGGCCCTATTTGTTTGCTGGTGCGCATGCAGTGCATCTGGGATTATGCGTGTCTACCCAGCCCTTACACAGCACCAAGGCGAAGGAGCAGTATTGTAGATGGGGGGATCGGAGATTCGCCGGGGTAGTGCACATAGTGCCGTATCGACTGAGCATTTCGGAGATACGACTAGATCGGAATGACAATTCTGTCCAAACCGTCTACAATGATGGTTTCAATGATCAAATACAGGCTGATCCTTTTTGAATCATAGAGACTGATGTTATCCGGTGGTGGTCTCTAGGAAGGGGAAGCATCAATAAGATGGTATAGGGTCGAGATGGGACTGGAGGAGGTTTACGAGATCGGTATTCAGGATAGTTAGCTTTCTGTATCCAGATAACATTTTCTTACTGCCGGATCTCATGCGCTATCCGACAGCTTCTCCACAGTCGATATTAGCGATATTTAGGGCTAGCCAAACATACTTCTATTACCCAAATTACTATCACGCTGTCAGTGCCAGAAATTTGTTGGTTTTATGAAGTTTCGAGCTCTGAAGTCTCTGTCGTAGGAAATGTACGCATTTAAGCGTATGTATACTGTAGGACGGTGTAAATCTGAAGCCCTACAGATAAGTACGACAGTGCAGACACGAAAATTTACCTGGCCCAGGCGCACAGGAGCGAAGCCGGAAAGTCGGGTCGGGTTTATCTTTAGCCACATCTAGACAGCTTCAGCAAGATCCGGGCTAACCTCAGAAACAATATATCCTGGCTGTGTTATTACCATGTACCATCGAGTATTAACTACGGTTTAGCTTCCACTGATTATCACTCGATGGTGATGGTAGCAAGACGTTCAGCTGTGGACGCTTCAACAGATGGCCTTGCGGGAATGGGCAATCATAGATAAGCAACTCGCACTCTTGTGTGCCATTGCAATCGGCTCATGGCCAGCGCTGAGACGAATATTGTTTACCAATGTGACGCAGGTTCCAGGTCTTCCGGCTACTGGCAGTTTTACAAGTGCCTGGGGAGCCGAGATCCGAAGGAGTGACCATGTTTCCACATGTCTCGGGGGTTGAGTCTTTCCATTTCAGTGCATAGAGCTGTCGGACTGGCAAAAGTGCAAAGCTAAAGTGTGAAATGACATTTACTACTCCTGGAGCTATTCTTTGACAACTGTGTGATGGATATCTTATTCAACCAGATTTGTTTGTCTTGTACTCAGCCTCGCCTCGCTCAGAATCTACAAGGTACGAGTGGCTGCATACGACGTCTAGGTACGAGACTACAGATTTGTTTGGCTGTATAAGTACGCCGGGACACGGTTAGATTCCCTAGTATCGTATTTATCAGCTCTAGAAGCTATCTTACATATTCTTCCTAGTGACCAATTGTTACATTTCTCATCTCCGTTATGTTCCACCTGGCATTTTCCAACCCCAAGCGTCTTCCCTACGAGGGCTTTTTTTGCTTGGTTCAAGATCATCAGAGGCAGAATTGAATTTTAAGGCCGTTGACCCCACGTGTTACCCCCTGAACGAGGGATGTATGTTAATAGTTGAATCCAGGTTAACTTCTAATGTTCAAAACGATGTCGATGGTGTCATAATATTGAGGGACTGTACAAATACATAGCGTGTCCGCGAAGGGTGATAAAAGTAGAGACAAGTAGACCGAGTGACATACCATGACCATGATTGCTTGACATCACCCTGGTGCAGCTCTAACTAGAGTATCGAATATCTACTATACCCTTAGCACACACAAATGTTAGGATAGATAGCTAACAATGATGTGGCGCATTTCCAGATCCCAATCTGTTCGTGAACCAAACTGTCTAATAATACCTTGTTCGTCAAACGCTCCACGACGGCCGCCGCACTGGCACATCCTTTCGGCGTTGACGAATTTTGGCTTCGGTTATTCAATCTGCGCCATCCATTCGGCTTTGGGGATGCATTAATCTTGTCTGCATTCTTTTCACTGATGTATCTACTTAATAAATAACTGTGTTTCTACTTGCTCCCAACGATAACATTCTACTTCCCCAAAGTTTCCAGATCCAATTGATTCTGCGCGCCAAGATTCTGTCGACTCGGTATACCCAGCTCCGAACCCCCAATTCCATATCCAAGGATACTGTCGGCTGTTGTCGACTCCGTGCTCCCTATTTTGTACGTGCTTCCCGGCGTAGATCGCCTCCGTGCTTCCACCTAGAATCGACTTGTACCTCTCGTTGGCAAGCTCTTCGCTGTAATTATTGCTGTCGTCTGCAATGCTTTTTTCAGCAGTGGTTCCACTAGTGTGATGCCGCTAGTAACGCATCCTGACGTAACACCCCGATATAAAACGCCCGCCCTCGGTGTCACATCTGCGGACTGTTTCTCTAGAATGGTGTGGATGTGGCGTCGAAGTGAAGATGCCAATTGTACCTGCCATCGGGCAAAAGAAGGGAAGTTACACCTACCCTTGGGAGTAATTCTCATTGCAGGGCGGGGAAGTGGCGCTGTTGTGTCCCTCGTGTTGTAGGGTAGTACTGTACTGGCCACTGAGGTTCGGACACTGTCTGTTGCTGACAGGTAATTTCGTTTTGGACAGCCAGTTCTGACAGCTGCAGAAGAGATGGACAGGGTTATGATAACGGTAAAAACGTTCTCAATTCGTGGCGTGTCAAAAGAAGTGCAGGAAGAACGGGCGGGGTAGAGAGTGGACCAAGGGGGTAAAGAGTGGACCAAGCGGGAAGATAGCCCGATATAGATCTGTTTTAAATGTAGAGTAGAGTATAGAATTAAACTGACAACTTTTACAATTTGGACACTGGCCTGCTGACGCTGACAGCCATAAAAGCAGCTGGACAGACACCCCATGCTGACTGCTGACGTCCGAACCTCAGTGGCCGGTATAGCAGCAGGGAGAAATGAGGTGGAGGAGCTGTCATACTCTTTTAGAGTGAATACAGAATGATTTAAACAACAAAATAAACTATTCCTCTGGACCCTGTTTGGGCATTAACTGGTCCGCGCGGAATAAAGAGGATTCACTAGAGGAACTATTACTTTCAATATGTCTGGACTTGACTAATAGAAACTGGCTGTTGAATATGAATTTCCCTATCTCTCAATTGCCATCCCTTCCGAGAGATTCACCAAATTCTTTAATTTCAACCTTGTAGTACCTGCAAATCCCCAGAATTAAAATTCCTGCTATTATGGTCCAAAAATTTTCATGTACAAGTTGAAGAAGAACCATAACAAACCCCACAACGACCATCAGAACCACAAATACCCAAAAAAGCTCCCGCAAAACTTCTCCGACAAAAGCTGGTATGCCGATGATGAACTTTAGCACCTTCCACACAGCATTCTCATCAACATTTTCCCCGTTCCGCGCATCTTTCGATACGTTATCGTACATCTTTCTGTACGCCAACTCGCGCTCATACTCCTCCACCTGGCGCTTATTCCACAACATCTCGTCCTTGAGTCTCTGGCTCCCTCTCCACAGCGCCATAAAACTGCTCTCGAACCTGCCCTCATCCGTAAGCTTCCGCGTCACCAGGGCCATTGCCTCCTCCGTAAGTCGTGCGGTGCCTGCATATAGGTGCTCGAGAATCTCCGGAGAGACGACGAAAGCATCGAAGAGCATGACATAGCTATGTCTACGTTTCGACGGCAGATACGGCTTTTCGGTTGTCACGGTCTGCAATATCTCTTGCGTATCCGGATGCGGCGCCACCGGAACAAGCGGCAAGTAGTAGAGTCGTAAACTCCGTTCGTGCTCGGACGGGAATATTTGTAGCAGAGTCCGGTCTTTGAAGAACGTGATCTGTCGTCATTAGCACGATATGCGAAAGTAAAAAAGTATATACGCACTCCGCAAATCAGGGTTCGAGTGGGCTCCGATACTAGGACGAGGACTGCCTGGTCGGGGCGGCCGACGATGACGCTTTTGTGGTCGCTGGCGGGGAGCCAGAGGATGGTGCCCGGGTCGGTTTTGGGGTTCTTGAGAGGTTCTCGGCGGGGTCGCATGGTGTGTTGTTAGAAGCCCGACCGAGCTCATGGGTGCTTATATGGCTTGCGGGGAACCGTTTGTGGGGAAGGACAGCGCGGGGTGTCACACGATGAGGTTTTTAAGTGTGGGTTTAGTAACAGGTGCCGATTGGCTCACAGCCATCTTGTTGCTGGACATTAGCTAGGTTTTGCTTATTCCCACTGCCCAATGAGTATTTTGTCACGCACTTGATTGAGATAGTGCACGTGGTAATTGCACAAAGTTTATAGAATGTACTATCGTACCACTAAGTACCAGGTATATTTACATATTTATTCTTAGGATGTCTGTAAGATTCAACGCGCAAACGAGAATTCCGCTTACGTTTGTGACAATACTGCTGCCAGTCCCGGAATGTCGTTCCTCCACACCAGCAAGTCCCTCGCATTACCTTCACAACAGTACTGCCCACGATACTTAGAACTAACTTTCATTACGTTCGACTACCGAACCTCTTCCACACCGGTGTTCCTTCCTCTCCTATTGTAGTACCTCTCTCTACTAGTACTAAACCTCTGATTTAGAGTAATGCGGTGGAGCAGGGTTGTGGTTGGGGTATGAGGTTCAAGGATACAGGGTCGATGTTTGGAATTCTGCTAAGGCTCGGACCGGCCCGCTGCTACTAATCCCCGCAGTTTGGTTCGTGTGAATTACTGGGGTCAGGCTGCAGTAGATCAGACTGTCCTTTTTTCGGCAAATTACCGAGAACTGGTAAGACATGAGAACCAGGTAAAACGCGGTTTGAATGGCAAAAATTAGTGCATTTTGACTTCACATTCAGATTCTTCCCGGACTCAACCCTGATCTTCTACAGCCTGCCTTCTGTATTGTTTTTCTTCTTTCGGCTTGCCACACAAAGGTCGGTTAGCGGCGCCAAGACCTATGCGGTGCCATGCCCTTCCCAGCCTTGCTTTTGCTAAAGGAGATAAACATCCGACACAAATATAGAGTAGCCTACATCATATAAACCCGAAATTGCTAACCAGAACACGACACTCTTCTGTGAAGCAGTACAAATGTCCCTCCAAAACGGTGTAAAATAAGGCAGATTGGGAAAGCAAAAAAAATTCGTTGCAAATCGTGATACCCAGCATCCATGGCGTTCTTGAGATGAATAATATTTGCTGAGTTCGGATAATTTTTGGACCTAGTCAGGGTGGTATCCTTGGTGTGAATCGCCTGCGTGTATATCCTCAGCCACCGTTGCTGGCCCCTCAAGTTCCTTCAAAAGATGCTTCATATCCGGTGGAGCAGTCTCTACCACACGGCGGAAGATCTCTTCGTATCTACAGTTAGGAGGAAATAGATCTTTCTCGTAACCACTCATTGTCGTGTGGGTTACAATACTAGCGGCGCTAGGAGGGCACAGGTCTGGAATGTTCGGGGGTGTCTCGTAAGAGGAAGGTGTATCGAGGGTAGACTCTGGAGTTGAAAGCCCGTTATGGGGTCCGATAGTGTGGGAATCGATGTCAGTTGTAGCTAGAGGTGATTGCGTGGTATTTGGTATGCTTAGAAGACAGGTGCTGCTTTGAAATGGCGTATTTGGACTAACATTATAATAGCCGGCGTGTTTTGCGTTGCTATCAGGGATTCCTAGACCAAAATTATGGGTGTATTCACAAACTAGACATGGTGTGTGTACCATTATCGTTACTCCTTTCCCCCACAGTGTTTTCTACTTGGACATAGAGTGCAAGCCAATCCAAAGAATTGGGATTGGATTGCTGAACCTTTTCATACAAGCCCATTCGTCGAAGCTCTGCAGCGTGTACTGACGAGATAAGATGAGACCAGTATCGTAAATTAATGGTGACGTAAAACTCAGGATCGTGGATATCCTACTTTAGACTGGAGGGCTTATCGAAGTAGCTCACAAGTGCAGTTGTTCCGCCCGTCAGGTGGCAGAATCGGCAGATATTGTGATTGTGACGTTCATCACCATGTCTTCTGTTTCTATTTAGTCTCAGTAAGACATTGTCACATTGGATGGGACTTACAGTGCCTCCTCCGTTGTATTAAATGCACTGTGGTGGCAGTCATATGATACGGGTTTGGAACGGTATCTGGTAAGGGGACATCTGTATTTGTTTTGATTCATTGGCGGCTGGCGACTAGGATAACGCTCAGAGTCGCCCTCCCGCGACATTGTGGAAGGCGGGAAGTTTCTGTAACTATACGGGTGAGATACTGTGACTTATATGTCGTAAGGTGGGTGGATGGCTGGATGATCGGAATGTCCTATTCCTTCTATTTTATGGATAGCTGTCTCCTCGGCTGAAATTTAACACTAGCCATGACAGCGGCGGGCCAACTCGTTGGAAGAAGCAAAAGAACCTCATCGCGATATTTGAAATTTTCTTACTGTCCTCTCGGATACATCTGACATCTGCTAACACAGTATACCCAAAAATGGCGATAAAGATGCAGCGCACTAGCTAAGAAGAAAGGACAAATTGGTTTCACCGGTCATGAAAACTTACAGGCGAAAGGGCACCCGGGGTCGCCACCCAGTATACAGCCCAATAGCAAGACGGTCTGTTAGGACACGATAACATTCTAGGAAATTCCTAGGCATGTGTGGCGGCAGTCCGGCACTAATTGCAGTTACAAATCTCCCATCACTGAACTGGTGAAAGTGTAGAGTTAACAAACTCACTGTATAGCATCACGTTCTGCTGGACACGATTCACCTGCATGCGTTTGATCTTGCTTGGAAAGTTCAAACATATCCATTGAAGTTCCAAACCGGAATTCCAAAGATACAGGCTTGGTTTACGGATAATTTGCGGGTATAGGACGGTTGCATTGAAATAATACGGAAGCCTTAGGCAAAACCAGGGTTTAACGTGCGCCCGCACTCTGTAGCTGCGTCCTAACGGAAACCGAGGTGAGATCTTGTTAGAAATTGACGATGGTAGTAATCCCCAGCGCGCTACCCATAATTTATTTATCTTAGTCTAAGAGCACGCTTATCGAGATCGAGCAATTTCTTATGCGTGAAACTGTCGAGGGCGGATAAGTATACTGTACCAGTCTTCGTGGTTAGTTCACTTTTTTGTGATGACAGTTTTTTCCAATCTCCGAATGGTCAAGAATCGACCAAAAACGCAATAAAAACTTTCAGTACACCCCTTTCTGACTGCTGACGTACTAACCACGAAAACCGGGTATACGGGTTTAAACATCAGCCCTACCAGTCAACCTACCTTGAGAGTCCAAGCTCTCAGCAGGGACTATTATCATTTACAGGGGTTAATATTTTTCCATTCGCTAGCAGTCAGCAATATTGCACTTCATCGTGGGGTCTGCGAGTGGTAGGTCTCAGCGGGCAGAAAAGCGCCTCCGTGTGCAACTTATTCCGTGTGACAGGTGCTGGGTGCTAGGGAATATTTTTGGATGCAGACTTAATACTTGCTTCTGTGAAGTCTTGGGCGGGAAACCAATGTACTGTACCGAGCGTGATGCTTCAGACGGATTTCAATTGTAGCGACTGTTTTTTTTTACTGACGAGGATATTGGGCTTCTTTTTCACTCTGGATGCTCTGTGATTCAGTTTGGGGAATTTCCTATGTGGTGTAGATACCTACCTATCTAAGTATCCGATAAGGTTAAGAGGTTGGTATTTTCAACTCTTACACAACAGTGTGCGCGTGTGATGGCATCAGGAGATTCGAACAAAATAACCCTCATACAGCACTCTGTGACTTGTAACGTCTAAAACATCGCGCTCAGTACGGTAAAGTATACTTGTCTGCTTTCTTTTTTTGGCTGGTGCGTCTCAAAACTTTGGCTTTGCACTGAGCATTTACTGACCCGTATGATTGCCCGTGGTATGAACCGAAGTTGTTTCTCTACAACCATTCACAAACGCTAGTGTCACGGTAACTACCGTTGATGGTATTAAAGACATGGCTGAGTATAAAACTAGGGGTGGTGATAATTGAATAATTGCCTACCTTTTCGAGTAAGTTTTATCACTGGCATTGTTTGGTACTGAATGCTAGCAACTTTGCCCGATACCAAAAACAGCAGTCCGTATACTCGCTATTCTCCAACATATGGAAAACGAGGTTAACCGGTGGTGTTCGGGGTAACTAAATCTATGCGGTTGCTAATGAAGGATATTCAAGAGGGGATTTGTTGCAGATCGACAAGCAGTTTGTTTCAAGTCCTGCTTCTGTCACCTTCAAAACAATTGAGTTTTGGTGGTGCTGTTGACAATTATTGCCCAACAGCAACATTTACGTTCCCTGGATTGCCACGCGAAGAACCCAAAAAGCAACTATCCAGAGGCAGAAAGGCAGCAAATTTGAGGGTGCTTCTACTTCTGTTCTAAACCTAGAAATCAAGAGATGATAAGATTGAGTGTCCCATGATCGAGATGAGATGCGTGAGTAATTTACTATGCTCATTGTTGAGGGCAAGCACGGGTCATTGCATCAGCGAGTTCAATGTAAGGACAGCACGCTCCGACACAAGCAGTTTGAACGGCTACGATGGAGAAAGACTCGCTTCTCGGGCACTACGAACACCAGTATAAGTGCGGCCTTGTAATCAACCATCCATCCACCCCACACCTACAGCCCAATAATGGTCAGCGCTCCGTGAATGACCTAGGGAGTTTTCAGTTCCGGACCTATGAATGCTGCTTACGGGCCTTGGCGCAACCTATCCTTGGCTTCGAGGCGGTTGGGGTATTCCACTGCGATCACACCATATGATACCTTGCAGGGCGATAACGAGGAACTTCGAGACGGGTGTAAAGCTTGAATGAGAGATATAAGATATAGCAGGCGGGCATGGCGGCAGTTAACAAATTTTTTTTTGGGGGGGGGGGGTACCTGGAGGCGGTCCGGAAAAGTGTGGTTGTTAGGGGGATTCGAGTGGAGATCCGGGTGGGAAGTCACCGTGAGGTGGGGAAACATCGGACGGTTTTCATTGAGAGTGGACGGGAAAGTGCCTGGAGACCAAGGCGAAGGGTGCGGCTTCTGCACTTGAAAATTCAGATTCGGTGCTATGTATCGATCTGAAAACGAGTCCGTTTGTACCAAAACAAGGTAGTTGCAGGGGTTGATTGGACACGGCTAGCAAGGTGTCTTACTCTGATAACATTTTTTTCTGCTAGCGCGGGCACTTCAGGGTTTCCTGTGTTCAGGTTAATTATAGGGATTGGGCAGATGCTGAAACTTCCTAAACGGACAGGAGACTAGCTCGGTAGATGGAAAGAAACCCCGCTTGCTACAAGCAACAGCCGTTCTGCGTGTTGCGAAAAACAGGTTTTGGTGGTGCTTCGTCCGCCAATCGGATGGTATTCACTCTTGGCGTGAAAAGACATAGTGATAAAACGCAACCGGGATGCGGGGACCATCCATCGTCAAATATAACATGGTAGAGCAGACAAGATCCTTCGCTACCAGTGATGCTAGAGGCTGTTTGTACTTCTTTCCTTTCAGCTCTTTACGTCTGTGGGATGGAGGCTGTGGATTGTGGTTGTCGAAAAGTGACATCTGATAGATATAATGAGGTGATGATAAGGCGTAGATTAGATCAATTCACTGGCCAAGGGAGATACGCCGGCTGCACACACGAGATTATGTATATCACGGAGCGCTGGACACTGTATTGGCGGGGTTTGTACACAAGGCTTCGCAGCGTGAAGTGATGCAACGGAAACTGAGCTCATGAGCTAGAGAGCAACCGGGGTAGTCACGGTTGCTCCCATTAATCGTGCTACCACTTGTTTTCCGATTTATCCTTTCTTGAACCGTGTACTCGATATACGTTATGTTAGATCGAAACTAAAGGCTTCATCCGTAGACCGGCGGTAATCACGTTAGGGAATAACGTTTCCTGGTAGTCCATTTCGCTATCGGCAATGTTAAAATCCCCCAAACCTGTTACATAGCGATGCTTAGCGAGTGTATGCTGACGGCCTGTGACAATGTCGTAGTATGAAAGAGCGCACAATTACATGTGCTTCCACGAGGATACAATCTTAATGCGACTGTGCCTGCTCATTGTAGAGATACCAGCACCTGGCAAGCGCGTCTCATGTTGACATCTGTAGCGCTGCATTTTGTCGATGTGTACCTACAGTTCGGAAGCTTTCCCAAGCATCTCAAGTATACAATATTATAGTGAGTTCGCTATTTATAGTACGTGTAGGAGGGATGCATTTAGGCTGCTTCTATTCACCTAACCGACAAGCAGTCTTTAGCTTGAGATAGTTAGAGTCTTTATGGCAAATAGGAATTGTTGTCAACTGTCGGGTATGCGAGCTGTACGAACTACAAATTGCAAGTCTGCCTAAATAATACTGTATATAAGTTACGTGACTCACGGGCAGTTCTTTCAAATACACCGATTTGTTAAATACTTATCTTGGTTACTTGTCCTGTCACAAGGTATTGTATAGTTAGCATAGCGGTGTTACGGGTTATAATCTTTGAAAGGGCGCTTTCTACAAATTAGCCCCAGTGCCATATATGCATCTTGTCTCTGTTCAAACCATTCAGTGCGTTGATGGAATTTGGAGTAAATGGCAACGGTCCGACTCTCTTCCAGTTCAGAAGGTGAACCGCTTCTGCCGGTGTGGTTCATAAAGCCCGATAGGACCAGTTCCATGGCGGTTCAGCCAAGTCCTGCTTAGTAATACGTCCAGGAGGTTTTCTCACTTGATAAACCCCCCGCATGGCGCCGTAATGCAGGTGGTTGTTAATTGGGTTGCCACAGGCGTGGAACTGCTTATAATTTAGCCTCTGGGTTACTCAGATAAAGTTATACCAGCTACATGCCCCAAGGAACGGAACAGGTTCAAAACATCCCGAACCAGCTGCACCAGCAGCGTAAACCAGATGTGGTGCAGTTCATACCCCAGAACGGTACCGAACTGCACTACAAACTGCCGGTGCGAACCAGGTCTTTCCCCAGCTGTTATGTTACTGGAAACCTGTCAGTTGGTGCTACATGTCATGAATACCACATCGTCGTCAACACCCATTTGTCGGCTGGGGTACAGTTTATTGGAGCTAGATTGCAAAGTGTTGGGCGATATCAGTTCTCAATTAATTAGTCCCTTGCAGGGGATCTGGAGAGAGTGCGTTTCTTCCGACCCTTCATTATTTTTCCTCACCTCCCTTATACCGAATTATGCATATGACGTTCTGGAGCAAGTTAAATCTTTAAGTCTTCGAGTATCATGGCTGTTGTATGGCTAATCTTGGAATTGCATTTGGACGTGTAATGTGATTCCTTTTTCTGACATAATCAAGGAAACTTTCCGTATGTGATCAACTAACAGGTGATAAATTCCGTCCTTTACAAGTCCCATACAAATCAGAGCTGGCCAAATCCATTGTCACGGCTGTAGGCAAAACTATCAGATTCATTATTAGACGGAATTCAGTATCGGACAGTGAATGTTAGTGGATGACCACCCAACATTCTTTCATTAACACTCACGGTGCCTGCCCCGTTGTACTCAGTGGTCGCACTGGGCCATGATTCTCTAAAGGATCTTGCGAATCCAGCTAATCAATGCGCACTCAAAATGCCAAGAAAGTCAGAGCTACTTGTTCAGTGTGGTAGGTTATAGGAAGCATGTTCACTGGCTACTGCCTCCTCCTGCCCTAAGCACGATGTGATGCCACACCGAATAATAGAAGAACAGTCTGAAGTGTGAAGTACACAATATGGTAAAGGTATAGTTTAAAACACACGACAGCTCTTATCGTCGCAGTCGTTGTAGTATGATGTAGTAGGATTATTGTGTTAACCGTCGTGGTGAGTGTCGTATTGGAAGCTGTAGTGAGATGGGAGTGAACTATGGTTGGACGTGGTTGTGGATTAAAGTTGGGCAAATTTCTCTTAGTGGTTTTTCGTATGGGCAGTCGCTCGACAGTACAGGTTATAACAAAATTTAGCACTTAGCGAGTATAAAATTGCACCTGTGACGCACCGGATACTGTGTAACAGCCTAGGGAGCACTGCAGCGGTCAATTCCGGTCAACTATAAGCTTTTTGTTGCAGCATTGCTGTAGTGCGATTGTCGTAAGATTGCTATCCTATTATGGTGACCTTAAAACAATATTTGCACGAGAATGTGGCGTAAATTGCCCGGTAAAGTTATGGGGCTGAGTCGATGGTAATTCGCCTTATCGTGTATACATAAATATCATAGCATTTAAACAAAATCTACGGAATCTGAGTATCTCCGCATACTCCGCACGCCCTGTATATATGTACAACGACTATTTCAACTGTGCGCAAGATTTAGTGTCCCCTTTTGATTTGGGGTTAAGTGCCTTCTAATTCCGCATAATTACTTAATAGCTTCGTGCATGATATCTAGATACGTTCCAGTCATTTCTGAAACCTCCAGCATTTACCAAGCAGCGATACTGTATAATATGAGTGTGGCTGATTGCCATAGGTAATGCCATGATGCCTCTGACCAGCAATGGAATGGTGTGAACGGGCTCGGGAATCACAGCAGGCAGCGGTACTTCTGGAGGAGCCGCATCACTCTAATTCCAAGCGACATAGCATTTCAGCCTGATCTGTCACCAATAATAAAGAGTGAGAAGTTCGGAGGATTTTAATTATTAGGTGGCTGGTTCCTTGTCTAGCGGGAGACACTAAAGCTTGCCGTACAGGACATGCAACTACAATACGCCTAGCACTAAGTACCAATTAGAGGGTCATCGGTATGGCACTCGTACCACAACCACACAACGAGTGCCACTACATTTCAGTGATGTTTGCCACTACACCTTTTGAACCCTAGGGCTTCCACCCGGCCGCACTCGCATAGCAATGGCTTGGCATCTAAGCGCAATCGCCCGTACATTCAATCGCCAAGTAATGGCAACTTTAAGATAAGACAAAAATATTAGCTTTCGGATTGCAGGAGTCAGATGGCCAGCTTCTAGATATTGTTCGCTTTTATGTCTAATGTTGATCACATTATCAGTCTGGAGATGATGGTTCCACTGCCTGATTAACTGCCCTCACAAGCGATATATACATGTCCGAAGCACTACAGATTATGGATGATATTTTTAATTGAGAGGCACCGGCTGTTACCGTCCAGCCTGCTCATGTTGTCCAGTTGCGAGTTCGCCATGCCACTACTAGTAAAGCTACATCGCTTCTCGAACTTGGCATTTAGCTGCATGTGTGGTTAGGTGCTCTAAACCGTAATCGTAAGGATGCTCTAAACCGCAATCGTAAATACAGCTGTCAAGCTCCAGATGTGATGAGTAGTGCATAAAACTATTCGCTATTGGAGAAGTTACATTACACACCTAGTTGCTAGGGATAAGTATCTCATCTGAGCTACGCCCTCCTTTTTATCTCAATCACTATGACAAATACTTCAGAAAATGGATACTGTAGCAACACCGTCGTTAGGGATAATTTGAAGAATACAGAGTTAAGTCGAAAGGTTAATTCAACGCGGTAGTGCTACTATTCGACTGAAGCAATCTAAGAATAACACTAGTTAAATGTTGTAGCAATCCCGAGTGGAGCAAACTTCCAGACTTAACTTGGTATTCTTCACAATACAGCCAACAACGGTATTTCTACGGTACTAATTTTTCGGCATTTTTTGCTAAAACAGTCCTAATAGGAAGTTGTTACATCCTCTGGGCATTCAAAATTGTAGGACGAGATCGCTTTAATTCTAGTTCGTCGTGAACAACCATTTCAGAACTTCGTCCCGTGCACGTGCGCCTTTACCATTACCAATCTACGAAATAAATATTTATCCTCAGTTGTATTAGGTAATTTGAAATTGGGCCAGGCTGTGTACGTTGGGTAAAATATTAACCCTGGAAAGTATGGAGTTAATAATACTAGGTACCTCCAAGCGATTATTGCATTAGGCAAAACCTTTTTTATCCTTGCAGACTATCCATGAGTGCCGATTGGTAATTCCAATAGCCCACAACCACTCGCAAGGCGTATCTACGCTAGGTAGCACGGAGCAGCGAGTGTACTGGTAACAATCCACCCTAACCCACATTCAACAGCACCGACTATTAAGTTACCTAGCCAGTGAACCGCCACCACAATTCATCAGCTTCAGTAGCAATATCACGGTAAATTATAGTGGTAATTGTAATAGCTGTTGTAGTGGTAGCTGTAGTGGTCGTTATAGGTATTCATCGAGATATTTTATTGAGGTCAGTGTTCTTAAGTTGTTCGGCCTGGCTGGCTTGCATGAAGTCGCGCCTGGCGGTCGCCAAGGCAGGCATCCAACCGTGGGACCCGGCCAGCCGGATCTACGGGTAGTCTCAGATACCTTAAAGCTAACAGGCTTTTGTAGCGTAGGCTTATAGAATAACAGCCTGGCTTGGCCTGCAATAAGGGTTACCGCGAGATCGTGGCTGGTTCAGGCTGGTTCAGGCCGGCCTACAGATATATAAAAGCCCCGCCGGGCGGGTGGGGTGATTCTGAACACCGATTGAGGTATGATACTATATATTACTGGCCAATTGATGGGTCATCTGGTTCACACCATAATGTTGTGTAAATCACACGAAATTTTTGTGTGATTCACACGATATATGATGTTTAAACCCCACCATATCTGCCCACTCCTGCGGGATGTCAGGGGAAATTTTTTTAGATCAGGTGCCATCCGGGATGCTGGAGGGACTGGGTGATTCTGCAGGACTCCCTATGCAACACTATTACCATAGCGTACCATCATCATTATCACCATCAACACTATCAACTGCCCTTATGCGCATACGTTACAATTACATAGATTTTACATGGGCACTGTTACAAGATTGTCGTCAAAATTTTAAAGGGAAAATGAGAATGAAGCCAAATTATCCCGCTACATTGGAACCTCAACACCAAGATTCAATCTCATGATAGTCGCGTAGAGTTCTACATACAATATCACTCGATGGATGGTATGATTTATACTGTTGCATATATGGTCCAATCTCCCTGACGTACGGCTTATGGGCTTCAGCTGGGCTGATGCATAATCTCCTTTAAGATGATGGTCGTTGCAGACTCAGCTGGAGATGCCAGCTGAGTGCGCATGCATGCGTACAGGGCATACTCTGAATGCCATATATAAGATCACGAATGTACCTGTACTTGAGAATATAAGGCTTCGAGCAATCAGTATTTCAACATATACTGTTACTTAGGATACTAGAAAGACTTGTTGATTGACTGACCTCGAGAGCCCAAGGCCCTATATATACAGATTTGACTCCTATATCCATATCCACATCCGTGTCCATATCATATCCGTTTGCATCTCCGTTTGAGCTGATATGAGCCGCTAAGCATGATCTGTATCAGGATCAGGGAGAGCGGTTCATATCAAGATAGTGCAAACGGTTATGCAAACGGATATGGATATGGATATAGGAGTCAAGTCTGTATATATACGGGCCTTCGGGCGTCAAGAGATCAGTCAATCAACAAGTCTTTCAAGCATTCAAAGTAACATACACACCATCCTGGCATATGAAGCATGAATTGCGCCCCAATATCGTTTAACACGCCTAGGAGCCCTAACCTCACCTGTTTACTGACTGTAACTAAAGTGTTGCTAGTCGTCCTTTACTCAAGTCATTTAACATCACACTTATGGCGTGCCCGGACAGCCTAGCTTGTTTTTTTGAAAACTCGCAGCTTCGTAGGGCTTGGCCCAACAAAAGTAAGCCGCCACAATGGTTGCATGGCGGTCATGCTATTTCGGGTGTAGAAAAGGTCATATGAGACGCTGGTTGGTATCTTTGGGTTCCTCAGATAGAGGCGTAGTTGTGGAAGATGGGAGATCTAGAGAGAATTAAAGGTGATTTAGAGGTGGGCTCGTACGATCAGCACATTCTGTCCTATCGTTCTTCACCTCTGCCTTTATTCCATTGTCGCCATGGATACTGCTAGCGACAATCCGAAGCTCTTCCCTCACCATGTACATGCCACTAAAAGTCACTCGGCCCGGCGGTGCCTACAGACTGGCAGAAAATCCTATGCTAAGGGGGATTGACCGAAGGCTGGGGACACGAATTTCCACCTACTGTTGGATACAATGTTTCATTTTGAGAATAAATAGACCTCCCACTGTTTTAGCGGTATACTGGTTCTCAGCAGTAAACTAGTGTAGAAACAGTTAGTTCTTGACAACGCAGTGCAGTTTATAGGGCTTCACAGCTCAGTGGATTGCAGTTTGGCAGCCGAAAAGAAAGCAGTACACCAGTAGTTATCTAATAGTTATACACTTGGTTTGTCCGCTCGAAGCATTCTCATTGGTCGGATGATCTTGCCATGTGGCGCGTGTCAGATACAGTGGCGGGTACAGTGGCGGATATCCACATGTTGACTCAGGATTTATCCCGAAGACCTACAAGTTGTTAGAACGCCATCGAAGATGCTAGAAAGGGTTGGAGAATGCACTGAGTCATTTGTGTAGACTCATTCACAAATTTTCACTCGCCACCCACCATTCGCCACTGCCGGCACCACTCTACCATCTCCAGCGAACTTCAAATTTCTTTAGTATATAAAGGGATATACAGTGGCATATAAACAGCAGCAGATCCACAGCGGAGGATACACAGCGGCAGATACACAGCAGCGGATTCCAGTGTCGGATAAACAGCAGCGGATAGCAGCGTCGGATAAACAGCGGCAGATACAGCAGCGGATATACAACATAGCAGACACAGTGGCAGATACACCATGGCAGATATATATACAGTGACAGATATACAGCCAGATATACAGTACCAGGTCAGGGTACATATTCACAGCGGCGGATATACAAAAGTAGTTCAAGATACACAGCACGATATACACAGCGGCGGATACACTGCGGCAGATACACAGTGGTAGATGAACAGTAGCAGATACAGTAGTGGATATACAACACAGTAGACACAGTGGCAGATACACAGCGGCAGATACACAGCTGCAGATACACAGCGACAGATACACAGCGGCAGATATACAGCAGCACCAAATCAAGATACACAGCAGAAGTCTAGGTGATCTGCCTGATATCGCAACAAGTCCACCATGCTCAACGTTTCGAATCCTGGGGGCGGCAAAGCCGCCACCGGTGCTAGTACAATTTATATATATGCCAAAAATACGTACTAAAAAGTGTGTAATCTGCCATGTTGAGTGGAAGATCGTACACATGTAAGAGTCAATATCTAGGCATTGAGCAGTTTGCATTGCTATAATCCAGTTTGTAATAGTTCAATCTAGCTAAACAGTTCAAACTGGTATAAACAGTTTATTGGTTACCAACTGGTTTACTAAACTGGTTTTGCATGCAGTGCAGTATCAATTGTTAAATACATCGACAAAAGTGTAAATCGACTTTAGAGTGCGCTATGCGCACACACGCGCAACTTATAACAAGCCTCCTGTGGGACCCTGCGCGATGTACAGTCCATAGTAGGTCTATAGAGATCCATGTGTAGGCCTATGGAAGTTTGAATGGCCTGCAAAGTCTATAGGCCAATGCAAGCCTTTACTGTCGACAGGTTTCCGCTAGTACTATACACTATCAATACTATCATTGAAAGTACACTTGAGAGCCTACGTAAGAGCTAGCTTGAAAGCTGGCTTGAGAGAGCGCTTGACAGCCTACAACGACCACATGCAAATAATTTTGGCTATACCAGATTCCAAGGTGTTCAATTGACAGTTTATGCCTAATCTGGCAGTTGTAGTACCATGTGTACACTAATCTCTGAGTAGGACCACCCCTATTTAGTCCGGATATCAGAAGCCCAAGCCTAATTTGGTATCTGCACATGGTTGTAGTCGGGTCTGGCAGTAAAAGATCGGACACCCCGTTTCTAGTAATCAATTTTGCTGAGAGACAGGGTGCTGGCCGGGGGACGAAAATGAGAGTGTAGTCAAACTGTGCTAGTTGATCCCCTTTCTATCAATATACTGATCGCGTTTACCCAATACTGCATGTGGCGTTCTCAAATGTTGCCATTTCTGCGTGACACCTGCTGGAACAGGAGCGTCTGATCATTTACTGCTAGACTCAAGTACTGCTTAATAATTTTATATATATCTGGCCCTTGATAGAGCGGACGAAATACGGTGGATTTTGGGCGTTCGTTATAGCAAGGGCTAACTGTAAAGAAGCACTTGATACGAGGATAAGTGATCGGACGCACCTGTTCTGTAACGGATTTGGCTGTGAGCATATGGTGGTGACCAGGGGAGAACATTAGTTGAAAGTCAGTGCGCATCAGGTTTTGCCAGTTCTGCAATTCCCCTATTATTAGTATCGTACTCTATTCTCTGCATCGCGCTAAGGCTCGGGCCGGCCCGCGGTAGTTAATACCCGCAGTTTTATTAAGTGTGACATTCCTATACCAGACATCCAGCGGTTCTTGTGCTTCTGGGTGGCTTTCTTTGTTGTTTTTTCGGCACAAACATGGGTGTTCTCTCCTGGTTCCCACAGTCGGAAGTCGGCTACCGTGCCAAGACCCCCGCATTTGCACCAACTCATTCCACATCGATACAACCAACGCAACAGAAGCCCGGATTCTCGGAGCCTCGAGACGCGGACTCTGAAGTCGACCGTACACGGCGATATTATATTGTAACCTCCTTTCCTGTTCTTTACTGGTGACTGTCGTTGGTGTCCCTCGCTAATATAGACATCGTCCTTGCATTGCAGGTGGCCGAGTTTCGTAAGGTCACTACAGGCTGAAACTGCGGCGTCTCCTCAACGAACCCGCGGAAGACCGATGGAGCGAGGCGAGGAGATATGAAGATCGACGTCAACCTACGATTTCCTTCTCCCGTGCCCAATCCATGCGTCGCATTTCTAGTCCAGTTCCCTGCAGCGAGTTGCCTTCCTCCGCAACGTTGTACGGCTGCAGGGTTGGTCCTCATTTCCACCGCGTCCAAGATACATGTTCAGCCCGACACCTCACGCTCTCCCGGGTTACAGACGCATGTTATCTTTTAGCAGGTGCAAGCGGCGAGGAGGTGATTTCGCAACGACTTCCACCCGGGAAAGTTCGGGCCCTCGTGTTTCTTGTCCGCGTTTCCCGGGTGCGATGTTGTTTGCCAAGGTAAGCTGCGGATACAAAAGTGTGCTTGCTACACCGACCATATACTCCAGAGCGAAGAGCTGGTATTGCCGATGGAAATACTGCGAAATGAAACTCCCCGGAAGAAATATACATATGCCCTAAGGTTCACGTGCAAATTGATGTCTTCGGTGGTGCAGAATGAAATGGTTGAATCTGAGCTGTTTAAGGGGGGTTTCACTAGAATAAGGCTAACCATAGATGTGATATGTTCCAGTAAGAGCTTGCAAGGGAAGTGATTCGAATACGTGTAGGGGCTTAGAGAATAGTTCGCCGAGATCTTCATAGTGGAAACTTGCGTTCGGTGTCTAAAGACGTTTTCTTATTGCTGGAACTCATGAGATATTTAGTATTACTACTAGCCGAATCAATGAACTCTGGTGGTACGTATCGTCGTTTAGACACTCGGCACAGGATTTCGAACCCCAGAAGTCACTACAATAGGGAAATTACGCATTGACGCGTACATGTGGAGGATGCAAATTTGAATGCGTTGTAATATACACTTTCGTATTCGGCGATACTATTACGTACTATTACGTACGCTGGTTTTACCAATTTGACTATCTCCATGGATTATCACACGCGCGTAATTTTGCCTTGACAGTCAATCGGAAACTTGAACTGATCGCCTCATGATAACGAGAAGTCATAGTCTAATGTTTAGGTTTTGGAAGTCGAAGACGACCGTTACAGGTAATAGTTATCCCATTACTATCGGTGATAGAGCACAACTCTCACTAATGTATCAGTATTACCACTCTCTAATCAAATCTATGCTCCTAGTTGCCCAGTTATACGCTCGGTTATGTGCTTCCAGCTCTCTTCTACTCTGGGTACCGGTAACTCCACATTCAATACTAAGTAGTAGCGAGTCCAAACTCGCAGAGCTTCGTGTACCCAGTCTCCCGCTACAAACAAACACACGGCAATCCCAGCCCCCACCAACTGCACTTAGCATCATGCCCAAGCGATCCTGAACGACGTTCCGAGTTATCAGGTCTCTTTGGGGTGGTTTTAAGTTGGTAAATGTAATTAACCCGATGAGGTTAAACAAACTTAAGGTCATAGTGAAAATATGTATAAGCCTCTGCTGTAGAAACTTTAGCTAAGACTTTTAGCAATGCAGCCTGTTACGATATGGAAGTTGGGGAGAACCGTGTGCGTGTATTCTATGGTACAGAGAAGAGAGAAGGAGAAAGACTCGAGATATATGGACGAGACATCAGCCCCTGCAGCAGTCACCGTGTATCAGATCTGTAACATATCTCCGGCACAAGTATACCTGTAACACAGCCTAGTGCGCGAGCACGAGTGATGTACGATGATGACTAGTTTCGATCAGCTAGATGCTGAGTGACATTACGTGATTAACGTTGGTACTCGTCATACTTTCAGATCTCCAGACACCATTGTCAGCGATTAGATGATAAGATGAGACTGATATGATTAGGTCATATTTAATCGTCATCCAACTTGATGTCTAGTCACTAAACATTTGATCTGTCGCCAAGAATGCTTATGATGATGTGTCAGTGACAATATGACTGATAGTCATCTAACATTGATGCATAGTTACCAATCCTTCGATGTGTGGTCAAGGGCGCCTATGATGGGGTGTCTAAAGCCTTGAAAATTCGACGAGTAGTAAGATACTAACTCTATCAAAATGGGATGACTTTGTTCGTGGAAGTGATTGCCGTGCTGTAGTGGATGATATTTTTGGCATTACCAAGCCTCCTTACAACACTCTTCTTAACCAAATATTATTACGATTTGTCATACTTCATCGTCTCGTTCTGCGAAGTTCTTTATCACCGAGAAAATTTCAAAAAGTTTGATACCGAACTCAATCTGTACTCCATGACTGATTACTAGGAACATCACCATGGTCCCCCGTGCATACAAAACCACTAGTCATTTGGTTGTGCCCAACTCTGTGCTCCAAGATTATTGACAATTGATCCAGTACAATACGAACTGAATGACTCAGAAGCAGGCCGAGGATCGCAAGAGGCAATTGCAGATTCTCCATCCACCAAATGATGGTGTGTCTACTTCATGTATTATTATCGAATCGGTACCGATTGTACCACTAAACATCAAAACAGTCCACTCTCGGAAATTCTCAATCACTGGAAATACATTACAGCAGATCTTCGTCATTTGAAGTAAAAGTCTGAAAGCTGTCATGACTAAGATTGCTTAGTGTGTTAACTCTACAAGGTCGAAAAAGCCGAGATTTGTCACCTGCTTCCAAACCAATTACTGCTATGTGAATATGTAGGCACTGTGTACTTGCTGTTCTGCCACGAGATTTATTTAGTTTGATCACCACCAATCACTCGCTTGGAGAGTGACTTGACGTCAATAAGCAATCGATCACTCGATTCTGAGGTGGCCTGCACGCCATTGTATGTCGAGCTGAGGCGATCCGGTGAGCTCTCGGTAGTGGCGGAGTGGGTTCTGTAAGCTAGCGGACGAATCAAGCTCAATGTACTGACGGGGGACAAAACTACGTGATCAGACGGTAAGCGATTGCTATTGAGTGGAGATCGCGGCACATCAATAACTGCCGACCCATTTACATATAACACGACCTCGTGCATGTGTGTCGCATGTCTCCAAGTGTTTTGGTTCCTGTTCTGGTGGAGTGTTAGCTAAAAGGTTACTGCTTCGCTTTTTTCCAGCTGTACCGTCAACTAAAGGGTAGGTAAAAACCGGATTACGGATCACGATTAGGTAACAGCAGTACTTGACGTTGGACTGGGTTAGGGTACGATTGCATCCAGTTGCATATAAAGTTCGATCGGTGCAGTCGTTGATACCCCAAACTAACACCCGATGCAGGTACAGGTGCGCTTATGCACCACTTGGCCTTATAATGTGTAATTAGGTGGCCCTGCGAGGATATGTGTCAAGGGCATCACCGATTGGGGCGGTTGTGTTGTTCATTACTACCATGTCCCATGTAGGCGAATAACTATCCTACGCTATCGATTGGGAGGTTCATCTGAACATATGGTGTAGTTAAAAGCAGGGCTGGTCTGATTTTGAACCTATGAGATGTCTAGTCACAATTCCATATTACCTAATTCAGAAATGGATGGGTGAATATTGTCGAAATTTCTCCGCGCAGTCTGTACCAGCGATGCTAATTGTGCCTAAAGTTTAGTGCACCGAACTAGCTAGGGCCAAGCGCATAATAATCAAAATCCAAAGACAACCAACCACTACACGCTGTTAACTCCTTGAATATTCTTCGAATTGAAACCTTTGTTTGGCATGATAAGTTATCCACTTCTTCTTTTGCATAGGCATTTTTGTCTGCGCAGAGGTGAAATCCATAGAGGTACACCACCTGGGTGTGATTAGTACATGATTTTGGTGAACTGTCGTATGCTAGAAATCCTAGGCTTTCACCATCTATCCCGGAAAGCTAGAGAGCAATAATAAGCGGCATGATGTGAATCGATCAAACAATGCGTGTTGGAACTTTAATTATTGGGCGCAATTTTAGACAGTTAACCCCTTGTCTAGCGGAGACGCTATTTCGTCCATACAATTAGCGTTGCCATCATGCACCCTGGAAAGTAGTGAAGGCAAGATCGTGGGGTATGATGTTAGGTTAGCTCTCGGGATATGCCGGTGAGTGGGCTAAAGCTGGAGTGTTGGAAGTGGCAGTGGCGGGGTCTGCCGTGTCGGTGACGGATAAATGGGCAGCAAGCCGCACGAATACTGCAGAAAATAATCAATGATTATTACTTTCTACACATTCTTGAATTTACATAAGTAACTCAAGTAGATACAAACTTTCCTAGTGTAAACACAGCCACGCGATAAGACACCAGCAGCGTAGAAAGCTAACAAGGTAGCGAAAGCGTTTACAATCCTGAATTTTCTTAACTTACGCTTAGAATATCGGTTATTTTCATGGTAGGTACGATGATACTGGCTTCGGTGTGAAGGATATATATACACTCTAAATCCATATATCCAAGGTTTGAGATATGAGCATGAGTGAAAAGCAAGGCCGAAGATTCAATTAACTCTAATATGTGTATACCTATCTACAACGGACCGCATTGGATCAGGACACCGAAATCACCAAGCACTTGCCTACTTAGTTTATAGTCAACCATACCCGTTGATATGAATGGAGAATAGGAGGCTTCTTACGACTAACTTTGACCAAATGGAGTGTTCCTGATGTGTAGCACTGACGGAACTAGTTGCTATAGGCACGTCTTGTTCGAGGACTGCACACCCTCTCCGATAATGGAGGTAAGTACACAGAACAGAGGTGATGTCGTATCTCCTTTACAGAATATTACCGTACGATTATGATGCCCTGTACTACGGTAATGCTAACTGAGTAACATTTGGTGTAGTTAAACTAGCGAACAAGCTAGGGATTTACCAAATCGTTGTAAATGTAGGCACCGTACCTTCTCGCCGGTGGTGCAGCTTATATATAAACTTCAAGAGAAGCTTATATCTACTTTCAAATCTTAAAGCTAAAGAGCAGACCAGTACAACTAGAAAACCGATAACAAAACTAACGGATTTAGTCGGGTGTGTATCCTGACCATAGACAGATCCATTTTGATAGTACTGTCCTGATTGTCGGCATGAATCTAGATCTGCTGAAGTTGTTTGCCAAGCCTTCAGAAAATACATTCAATTGTGAGGTGCAGCGTCACTACCTATGTTGGATATGAGGAACACTGCCTCAGTTGGATATGGCGGAGGTGGGCGGAATAGGCATCACAGGCAACATTCAATTGTGCACCTTTTTACACTAAGACCTATGCACAACTCATCACCATGCACTCGCAGAAAAATATTTGCAGTAGTGTTGGAGGATTTCACCTTATGCCGTTAGCGAAGTTAAACCAACAGTCGCCTATTACCCTATCTGATGGAAGATATTCCCGGTCCGCGACTAAAGATTTAGGTTCTATCGACACATCATGTCACTAGTGGACAACCTTACTGGAAAAATTTCGTTAAAGTACAAATTCCATTGAGACTCTTGGTACACTTACGATTCCGTAGATCGTGCCGACGTGCTATTTCTCTTGAAAGGTTCATTGATCCAAGCTGCGTCTCATCGTCGCCTTCTCAGTTCTATCCTAGATTTCATCCCTTCCATGTTTTCTAACCAATGAACTGAAGCTCTGAGAGTAAAAAAAAGCAATTGTTGCTACTGACATTTAGTAATTAGAGAAGGACGAACCATGTCTGCTGTATTTTGTTGTATTGAATGATGGGTAGCCTCATCTCGCGGATATAGTAATCAATCTAATGGTAATTGTTACACGAAATCTAACTGCACTATCGGTTCAATGATGTTCAATACGAAAATTACTCTCTGCGGCAATTACTATCCGGACCCGGGGAAGGGGGTTAGGTTAATATGTGTCAGACACTAAAGAGAGAAAACTAGACAAGGCAACTTCTATTTCCGCAGATTTTGATATTAAGAGACAAACTCTCGAGTGGAGGAGTAGAGGGCGAGGGCGGGGATACTTTCCTCTCCCTGAGTGCGCTGACCGGTGCGAACAACTGTGTCAAATTTCACTATTATCAAGTACACGTATGTATTTTGAAAAACCGGTTTTTGAATTCTGCCAGCGACAACTCCCGGTAAAGGTCGGAACGTTGGGTATCAATCATCCCAACAGTTATTCTGTGCTTCTGATATACAGCCATTTGGTGGTTAGCGTGCGCCATGTGGCAGCAGCGGAGTGCCAGCTAGCAAAAACCCCTGCAGAGAATAAGCCGCCTTTCTGCCTCAAACGCCCAGTAATCAAAGACCATATCAAAACTTGCGTTCGGGAAATTTCTAACGCGCGCATCGATGAAAATCATGCATGTTATCTCTCCAACGCATCGATGATGCATCTCAAGGTGAAAACGCGCAGATAAACTTGTACGAGGTATGATGCAATGGTTTCGGGCCAATAAGTATCATTACAGCAGATTTTTGTTGCATACAAGTCTAAACTGAAAAAATCGCGTATTTAGCCAATGCCTATCAGCAGGGTGGTCACGTATCGAATTCACCGAACGATCGAAGTTCGGGGGTGACCTCTCTCATAATTTGGTGAAACTAGCGGCGTGGACAGAATCTTTCGCGCCCCGGGTATCCGAATATCCCGTGATGGTTTCTAGTGCTCTCCATCACGTCGGCCAGTCTATATCAAATTTTACAAATTGGTAATTACGTTTTATATACTTCAAAATTGAAATATTTTAAAGTGGGTAATTACATTTTATACAGATTCTTCCAAATAGATAAGTACGTTTTATATCATTTTGAAAATACATACTCATGTAGATAGCTCATTTATATGTTCGAAAACTCCTAGTTACAGATTGAAAGCACTAGAATGAACTCATGTTATCGTTGTACCATAGGGCAAGCGCTTACCCGGGATCTTGTGCTGACGATAAGCAGAAATTCCCCGGGCCTCCCCGCATCGATATAGTTGGCCAATGGAAAGTATGATACACGATAAAAGAGATGAATGGTTCCGATTTGGAAACGGCCAGCTAGATCGGGATAATGTATCCCGAGCCAATCGGAGCCATTCATCAGACACCAATCAAAACCGCGGAGAAGGCCGAGATCATCATATGTGATTCCAAACAATCTTTAGAAAACTGAGGATACAAGGCGCAAGGGCACGGTTGCTACTGAGTGATCGATTTTAGCCAATCATGAACTTAGGATTTGCTACTTCCAGCCAATCAAGATCAATCCGAGTGTACGTCTATCCGAGTGGCCCGGTATTCGTTCAACAACTGTTTGCAACTCCACATATATGTATAAGCTGCATACAGCGGGTGGCAGATATTTTTGCAAAACGGACAGCAACCAGCACCCTAGGAAAGACCACCGCATGCATCCACTGGCCCCTAAACAATACACGTTTCTTCGTTTTGGAGAATTGGTGCTGGAACCGTATTGTAGGTTCAGTCTCATTAAAGTCGTGTTGATTATGTGTTTTAGGCGGTAATATTGCGCTATCGATATTTATGCCAGACGCCTCTGTTGCTCCACATGATATAGCTGGAAATCCTCCAAACTTGCAGAGCAGGCGAAACAATGTCTTCCAAGTGCTGGCACCAAGCTACCTCCCACAGAGACCATTTGTTTTGCTGCAGATTCGGCACACTGGTTACAGTTCGTTATGCAAAACCTTTCCACCGGCTATATGCCGTGCCAGGAGTATGATCAAGGTTAGTTTTGTAGTGTAAATATTGGTATCTTAGTATTAGGCTTCTATAATATCGCAAGATTTCCAGAGGAACCAACAGTGGATCTTGTGTCTCCTATTGGTTATAAACGGTCCAAGAGACGTATCGTAACAATGATTCTACCAGTCCGGAGGTGGACTGATCCCGGTCTAGTTCAGTCCGGTGCGATCTTCATGCATGACTGGACTGGACTGATCCACCCATTCGACTGGACCAGTCCTGAAAAAATCGTGTTTTGGACCAGTTCAGACCGGACTGAGCCCTACCTAAGGCCGGGATTGTCAGGACTAGTGGGATCATTGCATATCTACGAATCTAGTAGTCACTAGGTCAGGAATACCAGTCAGATAAGCTGTGCACATCTAACAATATACGTGTAATTCCGCTGCATCTTATCGAAATGTTGGTATACCATCTTGGTGGGAAAACCTCGGGTATCTACGATTATAGAAAATGGATGCCAAGTGCAGGATTACAGCTGTGTGCTCCTAATCTATGACCGTTTGTTTTAGGTGCTCATCTGTTGTCGTTTCATCCTCGCGAAATTATAATTTGCACGCGCCGGGCAGAGGGGGAGCGGCTTTCAGTTCTTAACGCTTGGTGTGGAATTGTGGAATGGTGATATGAAATAATTGCGAGCTGAGAAAACTCCAATATTCGACGCAAAATAGCGATTCTACGGAAAATAACGATTCACCCATCCTCAGACCACATAATCAACATTTAATGGATAGAGGGCTTTTGTGACGTAGGAGTGTGTCACCTTACCAGTCGCGTGCCAATCTACCTAACGGCTAACCCAAAATATAATTTGTAAATGCGAAGCCGCTAACCACGCCGAAAACCTTCATAAATCACCGCCCAAGAACAAGGTGCGGCATGGCGCCTGACTATGTGACACTTTCAGCTGGACGGCGCACACTATGATAGTTACGGTAATACAGTTGACCGTCATTACCCAAATGTCATCTAAACAGCGTGGTGGCCGTTATAGAGGAGCATCTGATTTGTTTCTCATGCACTAGGTAGTGGTAAGTCGATTAGGTGCGTTCATCTACTTGCTTGACTTCTAATTTTAACACTTCTACTATCCTAACTCTCGCGGCAGAAAGTGATAGGTTTTCGACACAGGTCATTCTGGTGCAGTCAATCAAAACCGTCACAATCGCGAACGATACTACCTGACTTAATTATTTGGATGACAGAATAGGGCATGACTCGCGTTTAATGGCTTGTTTATTTGTGATTTATAGTGTGGTGAATCCTAATGTTGAGTATTAATGAATATTAAGGTAAGAATGCAACGGATTGAACGCTTCTGTTCGAGCAGACGGTCTTAGAAGCTTTTAATATTGAGACGTACACCTGATTTGGGTATTGTTGAGTGCGCAGGAATCCAATCTCGGTCGTGAGAACAAACTCGATTCCGCGTCAAACAATATACCGCCTATGGTTAGACTACTGCTAGAAGCTAACGAAAGGATATGTGTTTAACATAACGTATCAAGCGTTTCCTCGTGTACTATCAGCCGCTAGTGTCTCCGACAGAAGCTTGGAATCCGCCCGATTCACTCAGGCAGTCAGTCATCCATTAAATGTTGCAACCCAACTAGTACACTTGTCTGCCCATAATATTTATATCCCAGCTTGTAAGATCACGATCTGTTGGCGGTTAGGCCCACATTCAGGAATGTTAGATTGTGGCTCGCCAACCGAGGAGTTTGGCGTGAACTTCTGAGTGTCGTGCCAGCGCCACCCGAACTCCTAACACAGTTTTGCTTCGGTTTTGTTTGTGACCCACCCAGCCGAGGAACTAGTACAGACCCTGGAATATCTCGGCTTCGCTACGGCTGGTGGATTTGCACTATCGACCGGTAAAACGTAGAGATAACCTGTGATGCCTCAGGGCCCTTTTAGCCGATGCCTCAGGGCACCCAACCAAGCCCGCTGAATTCGCTGCGGGTCGCAATATGTAGAAACTGCGTATATCTCAGGTGTGTCGTGGACATCTCCGTTTGGAAATAATCAAATACTCTGAACAGTTCGATGGATCCAGGCACAAGCAAACGCATATAGGTGGACTCTTGTCCAGCAAACCGCTAGATTTTATTGCACTTTGTCGTCCAGGACTGCCGACGCTACGGTACAGATCAACATGACTATGTGGCATACGTCGGTCGGGAAAGCTCTGCTATCCGGATATTCACGGTTCGACCGACCTCGGGTATCCCACCGCCGGTAATGATTTATGATGAGAGGGCCCCATGATGGCTAGTGCGTTGCATCACTAGAGTACACTATGGTAGCTGTGGTCGATGCGGATTCGTTTTGTTGCACGTTGGTTTGTTCGGAGCTGGTCATACGCCCATAGCCGCATGGCTAGTGCCAATATTCTTATAACTTCTTTACGAGTGCGAGAGGACATACGACTGCATAAAATAGAAGGTTTATTTTCGATCTTCCTGCCTTTCTTCTATCTCTGGGAGGTAACGTCGGTAACACTGTGGAATCACTCTTCATCACTCGTGGTTACAGCACTCCTTCAACGCGCTGGCGTCTTTTATTGTTCCGCACTTCTTTATGTCATGGAGAGGTGAAAGTGGTAGCGACGGATATCCTACACGATATACCGCACGCCAACCTCTCATCATGTTCAGATGCCCGGTTACCAAGTACGCGTCTAAACCCCTCCCGCAGGATTGTCGCGATATTACCTTCGATACAATTGAAGAAGCACTGTAAATATCCTTCAAATGTTTTTTTTCAGGCTAACCGGGCATCAGAAAACATGGGATTGGCTATCACAATAACAACATCTGCCCGATCTGCTACAAGGCCGGTGGAGAAGCTGCACTGTTCAGCTTCTTCGATAAGCCTTCTAGTCTGAAGTAAGTTACTTTTATACCGAGCTCTAGATCAATATTAACTTTTAGTACAGATCTCACCTTTTGTCGTCCGTACACGAACCTGAGCTTAGACGAAGGGACTTGTACAAGAGGGTTCAGCAATCTAGTACAAAGGACCTGAGTTGGCTTGCATCATTTATTCAAGAAGAAAAAGCTGTCTCAATAAAGGGAAATCATAACGGTAGCACACTCTATAACTCGTTTTTGGTATCCACCTTAATTTTGGTCCAGAAACGGTGGGATACGATGGTAGACGCTCTACAGGTCACATTATTCGTCCGGATAGGACATATTCGAGCAATGTCAATCCTCTAGATATGCAGGATTCCATTCAACTTGGATCACCTCCTGCTACAACTATCTCCGATTCCTCCATTATCCGATCCAGTTGTGAGCGTTTCACCCCCGAGTTTATCTCGAAGAATGTCGACATGTCGTCCCCAGTCGCGACGCCTCCGGACATTCCACCCCCGCTCCTTTTGAGCACTCAAGAACAACAAATTCTTGTGACGCCTGAGGTAATGCGTATAACGTCAACTGCGAATGGTGAAGAATTCTTCCCCGCTCTTGGCGACTGGGAAGAGTTCGTTCACCGCATAGTAGCTACTGCACCACCCGATATGAAGAAGATTCTGCAGGAACAGTTGGTGGTATCTGAGGGAACGTATGCAAATGTTTCACGCAGGGGGAGTCGCGGCTGATAGTATTGGAATGGCTCAGTGGATATGGTGTGTGCTGTGGTTGTTTTAGTTGACTTGGTGTGGATCTTTGCTTTTTGCGTTGTTTTCTGATTATGTTAAGGGAGGTTGGAGTATTTCTGGTTCCTATCTTATTGTTTAATGTTGCGGGGGTATTGTTCTTATATAGCTGCAATGTAGTCTCGAGGTTAGACATCATCAATATTCATCAGATTGCTATACATCCAAATTCCAATTTGCAATGCAAAGGTTCACATGTTTGGGGATGATTTGATAGCTGACAATGGCATGCACTGCAGAGAGACGAGTATGCGGGTCTCTGGACGGCTGTTGTTCCCAGAGTTTTCGAGGTACGACAATCTTAGTATTAAACCTTACTGAATGTGGGTTGTATATTATTTAATCCTCATAGTGAATGGTTACCGGATATAAATTAGCGAAGTTCCTAGAGAGTGACGGTGGTACAATAACGGATGCAGGTTCAGTGTTTTCTCAGGAAGATAGAATTAAAAGATCTGGCACCTCATCTATAGCGGGTACCGTACCCAACTGTTATGAAATATAGACGTCAACCGATCATTCAATAGAAACACAAGGCTAACCCCTTCCAGTTCTTCTCTGGGGTTGTACTGGAATATACGAAAGACCACCCACAGATTATTGTCAGGTCTGCCGTAGACAAACGGAACGAAAGTCTGGCCGGATATGGGGACCAGTGACCCTAGCAGCACACGTTAATGGACGAGATCTTACTGGCGGTCGGTCTATAGCTATATTGTAGTAGCTAGAGGGGTCATCCTTATTGGAAGTCTGCATGCCGTTGTTCAACCCTCAACCTCCACCCACCCCATTGATTGGCATATTCTGAAGGTAGAGAATAGAGGTTCACATACATCACTTAAGCATTGCTTAGACTAAGGTGGATGCTACAATTGCAAAATGTACGATTATTTGACAGATCTGAGCGCGTATATGACTTTATTTAACACTGTAGGATCTAGCGATATTCAAACAGCACCACTTTCAGCGAATTGGGACAAAAACCCACGCATGCTATCTTGTATTTTTCCGCAATTTTCAAGAAACTATGGCAACGGTATAAGCGCCCACTAGCTTAGAACATGACGGCAGCGTATTATTATTCAACGAATCTTTCGGAGCCATCTAAGGATGGAAAAAGTCCGTCCTGTCCGCCTAAAGGGTTAACCTGGCCCAGATTACGAATTTCCGGGCACCTTCACATTGGGCTGCAGTTTTCAGTCTTCCGAAAAGTAAGACCGTCAAGCCATAGGGCCTTGCAGGGCATCGAGTGACTCGTCGGTGATTTAGAGTGATGGAGTAATGATCGCGAGTGATGAAGCGATGACCGAATGACGACCATAATATGGCTGCAAAACCAAAAGATTGCGCGCTATCTCCCTGAGACACAGCACAGTCAGATAGTACACCATACAGCACGATTAGAGCTAACAAAGGCTCCTACTGAAATCCAATAGCACGAGATGTCACTCGGCAGGTGCCTCCAGTCCGGCTCGCCTCCGGACTATCCAACTCTCTATCTAACCAAGCCTTTTTACCGCGATGAAGCGCGTGTACAAAATTTCATCATTTATTTAAAGTGCATGAGGTATCTTGTAGTAAAGTACAAAACTTGTCCTGGCCAATCTTTATATGTGAGGGCAGTGTATGTTATTGGCTCGGCTGTGAGACACAGGTATGAAGGCACAGGTGAATGCACAAAAGTGAGCACAAACACATTCAAGTGAGAGAATGAAATATATATGCCAATGAGTAACTCACATGTGCATATGAGGTCGAGTCAGTGGCCAAACTCCACCATGTGACCCCTGTTACTGGCTCTTGTCTGGTGGTGGAATTGAGGTATTAGGCCACCTTGTACGTGGTTTGTGAAGTGAAATCGACCATCCCATCCATCTGACCCAGGCAGACAAAGTACCATTATTTTGTCTAAGCCTGGGACGATTAGAGGACTGCCAGAGCTGCTTCCTGACCATCCCTCGCTGGGGGTTGGTGGCTATTGGTCAATCATATCTGTTTAGTCTTGAATTAGACTTACAACCAGCATTTACTGTCACATAACATTATATGATCATCACCGCGATGAGTTTCACCATTGCAACTGGTAGCGATCCAATGTGGTCTATGTATTGTCCTCAAAGCAGAAGAGTTTCCCAGTTATCTTCTCCTGAATTTAATCCCAAAAATTGATCATGTCTGTTCTCTGGGTCTTTAGTACGAGGATCAGCCCACATAGTATTTATGTTTGGCCACAAGTTTTTGCATTCTGGACAAATGATGAATATATTAAATGTGTGATACGTGCTTCATCACGGCAAAAAGTCTTGGTTGGATAGTGAGTTAGATTGTCCCGAGGTGAGCCGGATCAGTTCGGGGTAGTAGTGATGAGAGGTAGTGAGTCCCCAAGGCAAAGCCGAGAAACTCTTGTGATGTTGATTGCCTATGACGGCTCGAGGATGTACAATCAATATACACATACCAGGGTCAATTTCAAATATACTTCATTGATATTATTGCTGCGAGTCAGGAAATGCTCATTGTTTTCATAGTTGTTTAAATTTGATCGTCCTCACAAATACTACCTTGCAGATGTTCTAATAGAAAGTGCAAAAGCGCGCTCTCTCTCTTCTCTCCAGGCGAACTTACTGAGTGTACCTCCAAGTGTGCATTCACACTATCTCATTCCCCATATCTTGGCGGAATTGATGAGTGCTGGTAAGTGCATAGGTAGTGAGTGTGGTAATAAGTGGATAATCTCTCGCTCTCGAAGTGCACTTGCTCTGCAGCGCAAGAAACTATGCTGGTTAAAGACTAGATAATGCAGCCATGTAGAACTCCTCGTGTACATTCTTTCGCGTCTAACCATCATGTTAATCAAATGAGAATTAGTGGAGTTGGCATGGGGCGATGGTTGGTTATGGCAGGGAATTCCATTGTGAGTTTCATATCGGCGGAGTTTCTCCGGACAGGTGTGGCAACTGTGCCGTGGTTACGCAGACTGTTCCATGCGCATGTTAATTGTTTGAATACCCGCGTTCTTAGTTACCCCACACAATAATTTGTATCTCGGATATGAAGCGGAAAACAGTGTCACATTAGAAGATGGAAATTTCCTTTCTCTCATCTGCTCAAGGAGTGCTCTGGTGGCGACTTTGATGGGGAGACAGGATTTATGGCTCCCTTGCATACTGGTTGGTGCACCTCAAAATTTTGTGTTGGTGGACAGACATTGTCAACTCCACAACTACAATTTCCCGGAGAAATTCCGTAAGCCGGTGGTGTGGTTGATGTGACAATAGGGTTAAGTTTCAGTAGTGGATGTTTCGATCGTAGCAAGATCTGTCTAATCTATAATCCGATAAGAGTCTATAATTCATGCTCTTACAACAATAATCTGGTTCACACTAAGAACAGCTGTATTGTCGGCAAAAGCTGCTGTACTAATCAATTTATGAAGTGTTGAGCCAAGCGAAACACCAAACTCTGAACTGCCGTATGCCCTGTTAACATTACTACTAGCAATTAAAGCTTTTTGACCGGCTCGATACTTTAAAAATTGACGAGTAGTCAATAACTTCGGCACAGTTCCAGTGAGATAACAGCGAAGTCCTTGCGCTAGTCTCTACGTCACATTCCGTGCAGTCAAACAGTGAAACATGGGGGTTCCGGGCGACGATTGAAAGACGGTCAGAAATCGATCGGAATATCTTTGCACACCCTGTACTAGTACAACAGCGATTATACTTGTGCGTTAACTTTATTAGTGCATACCGCTAGTCAGTCCACGTGGCCACTAGTAGACGCCTAAAAATTAAACTTCGTTATCAGTAGCATATAAAGTTCCTAGCCTCATGCATATCATGTGGTACCTAGTTTTACTTGCTTATTATATGATAAGTCAAGATGAAAAGACTGCTCATTGATCATATATCGTTCAGAATCAGGGTGAAGATAGCTTGGTCCGATCTATCACTCATTAGGATTCCCAGGCCTAAGTATGCTACCCCTGCCACCTGCCAGTAGTAACATATCCGAAGAAACCAAATGAGTATGAGATATGGCAATAGTGTGAATTACTAGACGAGAACGGAACTCCCAAAGACAGGTAAACGAACCCGTTGCGTTTCTTGTCAAACTGACAAAAACCGCTGCTACTCAAGAATGACTATCCTGATTCAAGATCTAACACAAATATTATACAGCTTGTCAAGTAGAACATGTGACATCTAACAATCATTTTATCAGAGTTATTTTGGTGGAGTTACTATGGGTGGAACGGAAGGTGGAGGTTCCATCACAGAATCCACCCATGACAACTTTTCGAATATTGCTTTGATAACGATCAATCTTAAATCTCAATGATCTACTCGGCGAGCTATATCTGGGTGCGCTCTCAGATTTTGCATCAGGCCAGCCATTTTGATAGCAAGAGAATGTTAATATGGAAAACGTACAGCTCCTAGCCTAGCGTGTAACACTAAATCTTGTGTACTGTTATAATTAGCGTTGTGCAGTTAGTACGGACTATGCGAGACATCCCAGATATCGATACTAAGTATTTATAGATTTAGATAAATTGAGCCGAAATCAAAAATGATAAGTACCATTTAGATGTTTGAGAAGTTAGAAATCCCTTGCCTCGTACACCGGTGTAATCACAGAAGCTGTTGTTGGCCTCTGACCATTAGCAATTTTAAAATCTGAAATTGGCGACTATGCTCCCCGCTGTCGCCGCTGCACACAAGTCTCTCTACCACATACGTAGGTATTTATTGAAGTAAATACCAGAGGGTGCCGACACTAACCTTACCTCCAACCGCGTGAATGGCTCACTGACTCTGTTGTCACTCGCGGTGACTAGGTACCTACAATCACAACTGAGCGAAGAGAGTGATAACTTTGTCTTGTGGCCTACCAGACTCTGTGCCCACACCGCAACCTAGAAGCAGCGCATGCTAATTTTTCATAGTAGGTTTCTAATTGCATAGATGATTATATATAAAATTGATAAAACGGTTAACATCCGCAGCAGCACGTAGTTTCTTCAATGCTGACAGTAAAGGTTACCTCATTTTTTTTAAAGGTAAAGAGGTTGGTCAAATCGTCTCAGAGTTATAACTATCTGAACTGAGCAATATACCTACACAGTCTGCCTGTTTGCTAGCCGACCCACTAGATAAGCCGCCATTGCAGCAGGAGATCCAATTCAAACAAATACCTATACCTTGAATAGTAAGGTAACGTTGTAACAATCTCGTGGCCGTTATATTAGGCAACGGTCTACAAACAGGCATATGACCGACGGCAAAACGCGCCACTTTTTCATACACTATTAGAGGATTGAAATCTCGTCCTATCTGGCCGGTTTATGAATCTATAGATTAGAGTCGTTTACACACCTACGAAAATAAAGGGTGCGATCTTTAACTTCTGCATTGTAGGATATGCGTTGATGCTTCCAATATTATGTGATATGTTGCAACGTTGTTACTCGTCTGAATAGCACACTTTTGATTTGTACAACGTACATATGCACCCTGCAATGTAATCATGTTGGCCAAGACCCAAGACCAACAATGCAATCCTTCGATTGTACTCCGATCTCTTGCGAGTAAATCGAGAGATCGTAAGGTTCAAAGTAAGTGAGATCGGGCAATGAGCGCGGACCACCGTTCGTTCATTCATAATAGTCGATCGCGGCTGGTATGATCTCCCTCTACTGCTCAACAACAAAGTTCCAACTCTTTGCAAACAGAATCACTGCAGCTTCCCGCGCCCCAATTCGCTCAACTCACCAGCAAGTTGTCGTAGCCGCATTCAAAACTAAATTACTGCACTAGGCCATGGTATACCACACGACTGCTCTTTGGTGATCAACTTTTCCAATGGGCCGAAGCTAAGCTTTACTCACACTCGTGCCAAGATGTAGTTGAAACTTAAAACAAAGAAGATCATCGTTACCCGGATACCGCGAATGCGGATATCGATAGGAAGTTTGTTGTAACGAACAAGTAAAAGAGAAGGTAGCGGTAAACCGTAAATGCCCCCGACACACTGGTAGAACGTCATTTTAAATTTAGAAATATGCTTGCACGGAGGGAAGTTTAGCAAAAGAAAATTTAAGTAGTTACATATTTTAGGAATATGGGAGAGGAAAATTCGGGTGTGCGATTTCAAAGGAGAGTCAGCACCCTCTGGACCAGTCTGATGTACCAAACTTCTAACCTAAATAATGTTATGACTCCCTGGGGATTTTACGACCATCAATTACTGAAAATATATGTGGGGTGTAGAATGGATAAAGTACACAAAAATTTCGATTAAGAGTTATACCCCTAATTCCGTTAGCCTCTGACTCATGTTCTTGTCCCAAGTGACGGGCTGTAATTACCAGTGAGTGAATCAGAGAATATGTCGTGGGTGCTACGGATGCCCCATCGAACCATATACATATACCGTTTGGGAATATGACTTATCGGGTACCGTAACAGCTAAGTGCATTGTTTGAAATCAAGATGTTGGTTTTAGGTTTTATGAGTGTTTGTACCCCCACGTTTTGATTTATATTGCGCATTATCTCTCGGCTGCGCTCCACTATCCGCTATAGTATCATACGTATCACCAAAATCGTATCATATACAACCTCACCAACCACCAATGTGCAGGCACAGTGCGAATCGTACCAATGGCAATCAGCGAGCTTGTGTGATATAACATAGGGGATGTTCAGACGCAATAATGTTATTATCGACATTTCTCTCTTCCTCCATGCAGGTTCCTCACGTTTGTCTGCTACTTCAAACACTGCAACACACTCAATCGGTCCTTTCAAGACGGAATAGTCTCTTCATTACTGTCCTACTCACTGTGGATCTCGGCTTGCAACATTCAGATACCAGAATCGCCAATCACGCATCAACATATCGAAATTAAAGGTAGTGGAAAGAGGTTCAAGAGGAATTATAGAACATGGATACGGGAAAGAGAGTGCACGGCCAAGAGCATCCGGATACCTTGGCTAACATGAGCAACCTCGCCTGGACATTATGGAACCAAGGCCAATGGAAGGAATCCGAGGAGCTGTTGGTGAAGGTGATGGAGATGACAAAGAGGGCTCTTGGTCAAGAGCATCCAGATACCTTGGCTAGCATGAATAACATCGCATCGACATACAACATCCAGGGGCGATCGAAGGAGGCTGAGGAGCTGTTAGTGCAAGTCATGGAGACATGTTGGAGGGTATTTGGCCAAGAGTATCCCACTACCTTGCAAAGCATGTCCAATCTCGCATTGACATACGGGTATCAGGGAAAATGGAAGAAGGCTGAGGAACTGTATGGGCTGGTCTTGGACACGAGAAAGAGGATACTTGGCCAAGAGCATCCCGATACCCTGACATGTATGCACAACCTCGCATTGACATACCACAACCAGGAGCGGTGGATAGCGGCCGAACAGCTGCAATTACAAGTCATTAAGTCACGAAAGAGGGTGCTGAGCCAGCTGCATCCAGATACCTTGACTAGCATGCACAACCTCGCGTTGACATACCAGAGCCAGGGGCGGTGGAAGGAGGCCGAAGAGCTGGAAGTGAAGGTTATAGAGTTACGAAAAACGATGCTCGGCGAACAGCATTCAGACACATTAACCAGCATTCGCAACCTTGCATCAATATACCGGAAGCAGGGACGGAGGAAGCAAGCCAAGCAACCAGATGTGCAGATCATACAAATGGGAATGAGGGTGCTTGACCAAGAGAATCCACCTGCGATGACAAATTTCCACAGCCTAGCATATACTTATTCCTCACACGAAAGCATCGGTGATGACAGCGAGGCGAAAGATGAAAGGGGTGATAAGGTTAGGAACAGAACTTCGAGTCCGGATATACAAGCCTTCGATGAATTTCGGGAACTGCAATCTTGGTGGGACCATCTACGCGCTCGGGAATCACCACACGATAGTGCGGCAATCACCAATCAGCTTTCCAACTGCTGGATATCGACCGACATCTGTGAAACTGCAGTTAGGTGTGTTTTCAGCGCGAACGACTCGTCGTACCCCCTCGACATGGCATCAAAAATTATTTCAGACTCCTTCGTCATGATTCACCTCTCAAATATCGAGAAATCTCCAGTGGTTGCTTCTCTCAAAGCTCTTTACGGCTTGGAGAGCGACCATAACTTGCGCATCTTGGACCAATTCGAGTCACTCATTAAGTTGTCCCCACAATGGCTCTAGTTCGAGCAGTTAGAAGACTTTAAGGAATCTAGCGACCCTCGCCGTTTCCTTTTGTTTTTGTTGGGAATCGGGATCGTAGTCTTAGAACGGCAGGTAGACCGCTTGCAGAGTCAAGTTTCCCATTTTCGGTCAGCATGCGAAGGAACGCAGAGGGAGAATACGAACAGGCCGAAGTCACGTACTGGACCAAACAACATTGGATCGGAGCATTGCTGGGCGAGGGTTTTTGGTGATCCTGTTGAAATTCAATTGCTTCCACCTGCACTGCTTGATTTGCCTCTCTCTACAATGGTCCGTTGCAAGCTGGGTGATCTGATGCGAGTTATTGAAGCCGAAGGTGAGGCTGTCTACGACTCAGTTAGATTTATCAAAGGAACCTTCATAATAGTGCTTGTCGGTCAAGTGGATGGCATACAACTTTGGCATGTATGTTCCTTCAGAGAGGCTACACTGGCCATGGAAGACCCCGACAGTTTCGTTCGCATAGTGCGCGAAGGGGATTTCTACCAAAGCTCGACAAAAGCACCAGCACCCAGCGATCCGGAACTATCACCCCAGGAATATGTGTTTGTTGGTGCTCTTGTGACTCCTCGTAGTTCAGCGAGAGTATCTATCTATGAGTTCGATCATGAGCTGGCTCCTGAACGTCGCGGCAAAGTGACCCGAAAAGCACTAGCGGAATTGGAAAGATTACAATTCAATCGAATAACGTACCTTGGTCAAATATCGATGGGAGCACAGGGGCCACAGGGATCACTTTCAGTGGGCGGTGAATCATGTCGATCAGGTGAAGCACCGGAACTGAAGGAATTTAATATGGGTAACGTTCAAAATGTTTTTGGCCAGGCAATCAACCAACAGATCCTGCTGTTCCAAACGTCAACCAGGATCCTCTCCGAACAAAATCTTTTTAACATTGTTGTCTCTGCAATCATACACCTCTTACCATGCAGAGATATCATCAAGTCAGTCGAAAGCCGCACCTCCGATATTAGGGAGGTCATAGAAGCTCTTTTCACAGTCAACTCTGATCTTCATAGATCTTATCGAGCTCTTCAGCGTATCTCAACAAATACGGTATTCACTGCCCACCTGCGCAGAAATTTGGTTACTGGGATTGATTTAAGAACACTTATACTGAGGGATCGGCTGCTTGTACTTTGTGAAGAGAAGTGGACCTCAGGTTCAGCATTGCAATCTGAGATTGGAAAACTTCCTTGTCTCGCTGTACACTCTCTAGAGCCAACCCCTCAGCTACTTCCCCCGATTATGCATCAGGCCACCCTCTTCATCACTGTTCGACTTGTGGAAGAAATAATAGGCCCACTCTATCTGGATACCAGCCAATTGACTGGAACCCATGCTGTGTTTACATCAGAAAAGGGTATTACGTTGGAGCTGACTGATGTGACAAGTGAAATAATCGCGGCTGTTCGTGAAAATTGGACGATTCCGGTAATTACATGGGACGAAATGGCTACCGTCATCACACCCGGTGAGATTCTGGCAGGCCGTCGGCCGGCAATAATAAGGATACCTGACGCCATCGATCAATTCAAGAGACAGTTTCCTTCATGGATTTCGGTTCATATGGAATCTCAATCGCCAGCGATGGGTATTAGGCTAGGTGTGCTGGTAAATGGAGTGGAACCATCATGCTGTTCGGAACTTGGAGTGTTGTTGTCGTGCGAGTAGTGTTCTTACTGTTCAGAACCTGGGATGTGATACTGTTTCGGGATAGTTTTGTTCAAGAGTGGTGGTTGAATTACTGTTATAGTTTAGGAAACTGGTCGGGAGTTCTTTGGCAGACAAATGGAAGTGATGAAGGGAAGGGATAAATTTGCAATGAATTGCTTTGTCTTCAAGTTTGCGAAGGCTTTGTTTTAATCTTTTTGCATTCACTCTATGGCTCTATAGTACATGTGCTAATATGGGACCGTTTAACTCCTTTGAGCTGTTTAAAGTTAAACAAGAATCATTTTTAACTCCACTATGTCGTTTAAAGTTAAACACACTGTTAGATCCCCGTTTAACGTTTACCTATTACCCAGGAAGGAAAAAAATAGTGAGAATTCCAAGCTGAGTCGTGAGTCGTGACTTAAAAATGACCCAAATTCGCGCTCACCTATTTAATCAAACCCTTCATAATGTAGGTGGCTACTTTTTAGCACAATCTGAAACCACCGAACGCCGCCGGAGATGCCCATTCTTAGCCCACGTCCCAATGCGTTGTTGCTTAGAAGTGTAGTCGCTCTGGTGCATACACAAGTGTCAGATAACTCACTCCCGTTCACCCGCACGCCCGATAATGCACCACCACGCTTTAGAGAGATCTCACATAATCACATCACATTCATTTTTGATTTGATGACTAACACATTTGGTAGCTGTATTTTTTGTTAACGTCGGAAGAGTTAAGTGTCGCGGTTTGAGTGTGTAATATGAATCCTATATGATTATGATAAGCCTTTCGCAGGTCCACCACGTCGTCCCTTCACGTGCGGCATTATGTTGCGACGATCAGCGCTGCATTGCCGATTGTCTTTCTCAGGGCACTTTTCTGCGTTATGCTCGCGAGTCAGAATTCCACCCCTTACTTAATCCGAAGGAGGCTGGTGCACTGGAGTCTAGTTTATTTAATGTATGTAGCCCATTGTTTGCTGCCCGAAGGCCGGAACCTGTTTAATTTGGCCTGTTGTGGGAAGATAATGGGTTAAGTGATAGGACTATACGGGTGTGGTAACTGAGAATGTAAATCGCGCTAATCGCTTAGGATTATAGCAATCAAGAGAATTCTCCACCATACACATTCGAACCATTATTCAGAGTGTATACACCTGTGGTGCATTAATGGTATTTGCGACTCCAATGTATAAACGGTAGCTGATGAACATGTCGTTTTGTGACAAATCGTGGGTGAGAATATCATGGAACTCATAGAACGACCACAGCCGAACAATGTTTTACTTCGGCACTGATACAGAGAAACAAATCAGGAACATTCCAGGGCTAAAGTTTTGGGAAACCGTTCTGGTATTTAGATAAGCTAGCTAGACATGAGAGAGAAGAACAACACTTGCATGAAACTCAAAACTAAGTATTCCTGAACCAGAAGCAGAGATACGGCCGAAGGCAACATCCCATTCGCCAGAGTGTGAACTTTGTTCTAGTCCAGTCACGGAGGATGTCCCTCCGCGGAGAGACCAGTCCATTCACGGAGTCCCACCCTCAGTGACTGGACTGGTTCATTCGCGGAGTATACCCCTGCACCCCATCTCC
>Ga0307515_10000645_pt1 | contig 80548 bp, 86 predicted proteins | sample 17_EM_MG_FD_194513 | JGI IMG/M metagenome (GOLD analysis project Ga0307515, IMG submission 194513) | Populus trichocarpa ectomycorrhiza microbial communities from riparian zone in the Pacific Northwest, United States - 17_EM | ecosystem: Host-associated > Plants > Roots > Unclassified | place...
GGTTCTTCCAGATGTGCGACGAGATCCACTGGGACTGCGCCGACAAGACCACCGGCAAGCCGCTGGCCCGCGTGATCATGAAGGCCGGCGACATGGCCGCGATGCCGGCCTACTGCCGCCACCAGGGCTACAGCCCGAAGCGCTCGATGCTGCTGGTGTGGGAGAACGGCTCGCCGAACCTGGTCTACGAGATCGAGAAGGGCGAAAGCCCGGAAATCCCGGTCAGCTTCTAGACGCAGACGCAACGCGGCGTCCCGCTCGGGATGCCGCCAAAGGACAGCCGATGAATCTCGCGGACATCGCGGCCGCGGCGGGCTTGCGCTCGCCGATACGGCATCAACTCTTCATAGCCGGCCAGTTCGTCGACGCCGAATCGGGCGCGACGCTGGCAACGCTGAACCCGCACGACAACTCGGTGATCGCCGAGGTTGCGATGGCCGGCCCGGCCGACATCGACAAGGCCGTTGCCGCGGCGACGCGCGCGTTCCCGGCCTGGGCGCGCATGGCCGCAGCCGACCGCGGCCGCATCCTGCTGCGCCTGGCTGACCTGATCGAGGCCAACACCGAAGAACTCGCGCGGCTCGAATCGCTGGACACCGGCCACCCGCTGCGCGATTCGCGCAACCTCGACGTGCCGCGCACGGCGGCGTGCTTCCGCTACTTCGGCGGCATGGCCGACAAGCTGCAGGGCGACGTGGTGCCGGTCGAAGCCGGGTTCCTGAACTATCTGCTGCGCGAGCCGCTCGGCGTGGTCGGGCAGGTCGTGCCGTGGAACTTCCCGCTGATGTTCACGAGCTGGAAGATGGCGCCGGCACTGGCCGCCGGCAACACCGTCGTGCTGAAGCCTGCCGAGATCACGCCGCTCACGTCGCTGAAGATCGCCGAACTGATGAGCGAGGCCGGCATGCCCGACGGCGTGGTCAACATCGTGCCGGGCCTCGGTGCGGTCGCCGGCCAGTACATCGCCGAGCACCCCGGCATCGCGAAGATCGCGTTCACCGGCAGCACCGCCACCGGCCGGCGCATCGTGCAGGCCAGCGCGGGCAACCTGAAGAAGGTGCAACTCGAACTCGGCGGCAAGGGCGCCAACATCGTCTTCGACGACGCGAATCTCGCGGCCGCCGTCAACGGCTCGGCCTGGGCCATCTTCCACAACCAGGGCCAGGCGTGCATCGCCGGCTCGCGGCTCGTGCTGCACGAAAGGATTGCAGACGAGTTCCTCGACAAGTTCACCGCGCTGGCCCGGTCCATCCGGCTCGGCAACCCGCTGGATGCCGCCACCGAGATGGGCCCACTGACCAGCGCGCAGCACCGCGACCGCGTGCTGAGCTATGTGGACGTGGCGCGCGACCAGGGTGGTGAAGTCATCACCGGTGGCAAGGCGCCGGCCGCATCGGAGCTCGCACGCGGCTGCTATGTCGAGCCCACCATCGTGCGCGCGAAGAGCTTCAAGGACCGGGTCGCGCAGGAAGAGGTGTTCGGCCCGTTCGTCACCGTGCTGAGCTTCAAGGACGACGCCGAGGCGATGGCCATCGCCAACGGCACCGACTACGGCCTGGGCAGCGGGCTGTGGACCGGCAACCTGCAGCGGGCGCACCGGGTGGCGCGCGATCTGCATGCCGGCATGGTCTGGATCAACAGCTACAAGCGCGTCAATCCGGGCTCCCCGTTCGGCGGCGTCGGCCAGAGCGGCTATGGCCGCGAGATGGGCTTCGAGGCGATGCGCGAGTACACGCAGGTCAAGAGCGTGTGGGTCAACGTGGACGCGCAGATCCCGCCCTGGTACGTGCGAGGCTGAGGCGCACCATGAAGCCTTTCGTTCATCAGGCGCTGGCGTCGCGCGTGGTCTTCGGCGCGGGTTCGCTGCAGCAACTGGGCCACGAGATCGAAGCGCTCGGCGCGACGCGCGCGCTGGTGCTGTCCACACCCGAGCAGGCCGACGCCGCGCGCCGTGTGGCCGAGTTGCTGGGCGAGCGCGCCGCCGGCATCTTCCCGCGGGCGGTGATGCACGTGCCGATCGAGACCGCACGCGAAGCCCGCGAAGAGGCCCGCCGGCTCGGTGCCGACTGCGCGGTGGCGATCGGCGGCGGCTCCACCACCGGCCTGGGCAAGGCGATCGCGCTCGACTCGGGGCTGCCGATCATCGCGATCCCGACCACCTACGCCGGCAGCGAGATGACGTCGATCTACGGCCTGACCGAAGCCGGCCTGAAGAAGACGGGCCGCGACCTGCGGGTGCTGCCGCGCACGGTGATCTACGACCCCGAGCTGTCGCTCGGCCTGCCGATCGGCATGACCGTCACCAGCGGCTTGAACGCCATCGCGCACGCGGCCGAGGGGCTGTATGCGTTCGACGGCAATCCGATCGTTTCGCTGCTGGCCGAAGAAGGCATACGCGCGCTGGCCGCGTCGCTGCCGCGCTTGTCGGCCGCGCCGACGGATCTGGACGCGCGCAGTGACGCGCTCTACGGCGCCTGGCTCTGCGGATCGGTGCTCGGCGCGGTGGCGATGGGGCTGCACCACAAGCTCTGCCACACGCTGGGCGGCAGTTTCAACCTGCCGCATGCCGAAGTGCACACCGTCGTGCTGCCGCACGCGCTGGCCTACAACGCGGCGCACGCGCCGGAGGCGATGCAGCGCATTGCGCGCGCCCTGGGCAGCGAGAGCGCGGCCGCTGGCCTCTTCGATCTGGCACGGGGGCTCGGCGCGCCGGTGGCGCTGCAGGCCATTGGCATGCCGGCCGACGGCCTGGACCGCGCCGCCGACCTGGCGGTGCAGACCCCCTACCCGAACCCGCGGCCGCTGGAGCGCGCGGGCATCCGCGAACTGCTGCAGAACGCCTTCGACGGCGTGCGCCCGCGCTGACCGATCCCGCCTTTCACCCGACCGACAAGACCAACAGGACCAACCGGAGACAAGCATGACCGTCAACCGCAGAACCTTCGTGCACGGCACGAGCATGGCCGCAGCAACGCTGGCCATCCCGAAGATCGCCTTCGCCGCCGACACGGTCAAGATCGGCTACGTGTCGCCGCAGACCGGCCCGCTGGCGCCTTTCGGCGAAGCCGACAAATGGGTCATCGACCAGATGAAGGCGGCGTTCAAGGACGGCCTCAGCATCGGCGGCAAGAAGTACGAGGTGCAGATCATCCTGAAGGACAGCCAGTCCAGCCCGAACCGCGCCGGCGAGGTGGCCAGCGATCTGGTGCTGAAGGACAAGGTCGCGCTGATGCTGACCGCGGGCACGCCGGAGACCGCCAATCCGGTCAGCGATGTCTGCGAGCTGAACGAAGTGCCGTGCATCTCCAGCGTGGTGCCGTGGCAGCCGTGGTTCTTCGGCCGCAAGGGCGACCCGGCGAAGGGCTTCAACTTCACGTACCACTTCTTCTGGGGCCTGGAGGACGTGATCGCCAATTTCACCAACGGCTGGAAGAGCGTGGCCACGAACAAGAAGGTGGGCGGCCTGTTCCCGAACGACGGCGACGGCAACGCCTGGGGCGACAAGGAACTCGGCTTCCCGAAGCCGCTGGCCGCCATGGGCTACACGCTCGCCGACCCAGGCCGGTTCCAGAACGGCACGCAAGACTTCAGCGCGCAGATCGCGGCGTTCAAGAAGGACGGTGTCGAGATCGTCACCGGTGTCGTGATCCCGCCCGACGCGAAGACCTTTCTGACGCAGGCCGCGCAGCAAGGCTTCAAGCCCAAGGTCATCACGCTCGGCAAGGCGCTGCTGTTCCCCGGCGCGATCGAGGCGCTCGGCGAACAGGGCTACGGCCTCAGCACGGAGGTGTGGTGGAGCCCTTCGCACCCGTTCACGTCGTCGCTGACGAAGCAGAGCGCGAAGGCGCTGGCCGACGCCTTCGAGGCGAGCACGAAGAAGCAGTGGACGCAGCCGATCGGCTTTGCCCACGCGTTGTTCGAGGTTGCCGCCGACGCGCTGCGCCGCAGCAAGGGCGTGGCGGCGAAGGACGTGCGTGACGCGGTCGCCGCGACCCAGCTGAACACGGTCGTCGGCCCCGTCAAGTGGGGCGGTGCCGGTCCGTTCAAGAACGTCAGCAAGACGCCGCTGGTTCTGGGCCAATGGAACAAGGGCACGAAGTACAAGGTCGAGCTGAGCATCGTCAACAACGAAGCGGCGAAGAACATCCCGACCGGCAGCACGCTGAAGCTGCTGTAGGGCCTGCGCGATGCCGCTGCTCGCACTGCACGCCGTCAGCAAGTCGTATGGCGCGCTGAAGGTCACCGACGCGATCTCGCTGTCGGTGACCGAAGGCGAGACGCTCGGCATCCTGGGGCCGAACGGCGCCGGCAAGACGACGCTGTTCAACCTGATCTCGGGCGACGTGCGCTGCGACGCCGGCCGCGTCGAATACGAAGGCCGCGACATCACGCCGCTGAAGCCGCACCAGCGCTGCCGCGCCGGCATCGGCCGCAGCTACCAGGTGCCGCAGCCCTTCGGCAACATGTCGGTGTTCGAGAACCTCGTCACCGCAGCCGGGTTCGGCGGCGGCCAGCACGAGCACGAAGCCTGGCAGACGGCGCACCAGGTGCTGCAGCAGACGGGCCTGGTGCCGCATGCGAACAAGCCGGCCGGCGGCCTGACGCTGTTGAACCGCAAGCGCCTGGAGTTGGCGCGGGCGCTGGCGACCCGCCCTCGCCTGCTGCTGCTGGATGAGATCGCCGGCGGTCTGACCGAGCACGAGGCGCGTGAACTGGTCGACGAACTCGCGCGCATCAAGGCACAAGGCGTGACGATGATCTGGATCGAGCACGTCGTCCACGCGCTGCTGGCCATCGCCGACCGCTTGTTCGTCATCAACTTCGGGCAGCAGCTGGCCGAAGGCGAGCCGCGCGCGGTGATGGACGACCCGCAGGTGCGGCGCGTCTACATGGGCATGGAGGCCTGAGGTCATGACCACGCTGCTGCAGGCGAGCGGGCTCACCGCGTTCTACGGCGACGCGCAGGCGCTGTTCGGCATCGACTTCGAGCTGAATGCCGGCGAGAGGGTCGCGATCATCGGCGCCAACGGCGCTGGCAAGAGCACCTTCCTGAAGGCGCTCACCGGCCTGGTGCCGAGCCGGCCCGAGCAGATCCGCTTCAACGGCGCGGCCATCGGCGGCCGGCCGCCGGGCGAGATCGTCAAACGCGGCATCGCGCTGGTGCCCGAAGGCCGTCGCCTGTTCGCCAGCCTCAGCGTCGAAGAGAACCTGTTGATGGGTGCCTTCGCGCGACGCCCCGGCCCGTGGACCTTGCAGCGCCTGTTCCAGCTGTTCCCCATCCTCGAACAGAAGCGGGCGCGGCCGGCCACGTCGCTGTCGGGCGGGCAGCAGCAGATGGTCGCGATCGGCCGCGCCCTGATGAGCAACCCCGGCGTGCTGCTGTGCGACGAGCTGAGCCTGGGCCTGGCGCCCATCGTCATCAAGGAGATCTACGACGCGCTGCCGGCGATCTGCGCCGAAGGCATGAGCGCGGTGATCGTCGAGCAGGACGTCGCGATGGCGCAGCGCATGAGCCGGCGCATCTACTGCTTTCAAGAGGGCCGCGTGTCGCTGCAAGGCGCGTCGGAGTCGCTCACCCGCGAGCAGATCTCGCAGGCCTACTTCGGCGTCTGAGCATGATCGAGACCTTGCTCCAGGGATTGCTGCTCGGCGGCCTGTACGCGCTGTTCGCGCTCGGCCAGTCGCTGATGTTCGGCGTGATGCGGCTGACCAACACGGCGCAGGGCGACTTCATTGTCCTCGGCGCGTTTGCCGCGATTGCCGGCATCAGCGCGCTCGCTGCGCTCGGCTGGAGCGCCGCGCTGGCGCCGCTCGTTGCGGTACTGGCGCTGTTGCCGCTGGCCTTCGGCTTCGGCTATGCGCTGCAGCGCTGGGTGCTCAACGGCACGCTGGGGCGCGACCCGCTGCCGTCGCTGGTCGTTACCTTCGGCCTGTCGATCGTGATCCAGAACCTGCTGCTCGAACTGTTCTCGGCCGATCCGCGCTCGATCGAGACCGGCGGCCTCAACACCGCCAGCATCGCGCTGCCGGGGGGCCTGGCCATCGGCGTGCTGCCGCTGACGATCTTCGTCGTGGCACTCGTCGCGACCGGCGCGTTGCAATGGCTGTTCAACAGCACGCGGCTCGGCCGCGCCTTTCGCGCCGTCTCAGACGACAAGGAGATCGCCGAGCTGATGGGCCTGAACTCGAACGCCGTCTACGCACTGGCGACCGCCATCGCCTTCGTGCTGATCGCGATGGCCGGCGTGCTGCAGGGCATGCGCACGACGGTTTCGCCGTCCGATGGCCCCTTGCTGCTGCTGTTCGCATTCGAGGCCGTGATCATCGGCGGCATGGGTTCGTTCTGGGGCACGCTGCTCGGCGCGTTGCTGCTGGGCATCACGCAGCAGATCGGCTTCCGGCTCGACCCCGGCTGGGGCATCTGGATCGGGCACATCGTGTTCCTGCTCGTGCTGGTGCTGCGCCCGCAGGGCCTGTTCCCGAAGACGCGAGGCTGAAATGAAACCCCTGGTCCCTGCGTCTGCTCGCGGCCTATTGAAGTCATTCACCGCAGAGGAGCGGAGGACGCGGAGTTTCCGCAGAGAAACTTCAAGGATTTCCTCTGCGTTTCCTCTGCGTTCTCCGCTCCTCTGCGGTGAAGGCTGTTCCGGCTGTTCCGGCTGTTCTCGCTGCTTCGGGCCGCAAGCCGCAGTTCGAACACGCCGGGCGTTTCATGCGTCGCGGGTCGCGCGAAGCGCGGTGGAGCCATTGACATGACGCAGGTCGACGTCATTCGAAGCACGCCGGCCAGCCGCGCGGCGTTGTGGGCCGGCTTGCTGTTGATCGTCATCACCGCGGCGCTGCCGTTCTGGGCGCCGGAAGGCAGCGGCTCGTCGTGGATGCGCGAGTTCGTCGAGATCGGCTGCTACCTGATCTTCGCGATGATGTGGAACCTGCTCGCCGGCTACGGCGGCATGGTGAGCATCGGGCAGCAGGCGTTCTTCGGCTTCGGCGGCTACGTGATGCTGATGCTCGGCAATTTCGCCGGCGTGAACCCGTTCGTCGCGGTGCCACTGGGTGCGTTGGCGGCGGCGCTGATTGCGGTGCCGGTGTCGTTCGTTGCGTTCCGGCTGCAGGGCGGCTACTTCGCGATCGGCACCTGGGTCATCGCCGACGTGTTCCGGCTGAGCTTCGCGAACCTGGCCGCGGTCGGCGGCGGCTCGGGTACCAGCCTGACGGCCTTGCGCGGCATCCCAAAGGCGACGCGCGAGAACCTGACCTTCTGGATCGCGCTGGCGTGCGTGGTGGCCGCCATCGCGCTGGTGTACCTCTTTCTGCGCAGCAAGCGCGGCCTGGCCCTGCTGGCAATCCGCGACAACGAGGTGGCTGCCGAATCGCAGGGCATCGATGTGCGCGGCATGAAGCTGGCGGTCTACGTGGTCGCGGCCTTCGGCGCGGGCCTGGCCGGCGCGCTGTACTTCGTGGGCAACCTGCGCATCAGCCCGGACGCTGCGTTCAGCGTCAACTGGACGGCGTTCGCGATCTTCATGGTCGTGATCGGCGGCATCGGCCGCATCGAAGGGCCTATCGTCGGTGCGCTGATCTTCTGGGCGCTCAACAAGTTCTTCAGCGGTTATGGCACCGGCTACCTGATGGGGCTCGGCCTGCTCGCCATTGTCGTGACGATCTTCTTCAAGCAGGGTCTGTGGGGCTGGGCGCAGCAGCGTTTCGGCCTGAGCCTGTTCCCGACCCAACGCATGCTGCGGCTCTGATCGAGATGTACTTTGCCGTGTGGGCGACCGACCGGGAAGGCACGCAGCAGGCGCGCCTGGCGGTACGCGACGCGCACCGCGCGCGTTTGCGAGAGCCCGGTTCGCACGCCGTCACCGTGGTGGCCGGTGGGCCGACGTTGAGCGAATCGGGCGGCGCGATGAACGGCAGCCTGCTCGTGATCGAAGCCGACGACATCGAGGCGGTTCACCGCTTCGTTGCTGAAGATCCGTACCAACGGGCCGGCGTCTATGCGCGGGTCGAGATTCGGCCCTGGCACTGGGGCTTGGGAGCGCCGGGCGGGCCATGAGCCGCTGCCGGCGCCGTTGCTGGCGCGTGGGCTTCAGTGTGCCGCGACCACGCGCCGCGCCTCGTCCACCAGGGCAAGGATGAGGCTTCCGCGCAGCGAGGCCCGCTCCCAGACGATGCCGAACCGCCGCGACTCCGAAGCGCCCGGCAGCGGCAGCTTGGCCACACGCAGGCCGGGCCACCAGGGCGTTGCCGCGTCGGGGACGAGCGCCACGCCCAGTTCCCGGTCGACCAGCATCGCGATGGCCGCCAGGGAGCTGAGCTCGAAACGCTCGCGCGGTGCGATGCCGGCCTTGCGCAGGTAACGATCCGCCTGCTTGCCGCCGCCCAGCTGGCGCTCGTAGCGGATGAAGGGCTCGGTGGCCAGCAGTTCGTGCGCTTCTCGCTTGGCCCAGCGCCGGGGTGCCAGCACCGTCAGCGGCTCTTCGCGCAACTGCTCCCAGTTCAGTATCTTCGGCAGGCCGAAGCTCGGATGCAGGCAGACGGCGGCATCGAGTTCCGAGCGCTGCACCGCTTCGTACAGCTCGGCGGACATGGCCGAGCGCACATGCACGCGCGCCTGCGGGAAGCGCTTGACGAAACCGGCCAGCACCTCCGGCAACAGGCTGTGCAGCGCCGTGTTGATGCTGCCCAGCCGCAACTCGCTGCCCGAGACGTCGTCGTTGACCAGCGTCTTCAGGTTGCCGAATTCGCGCAGCAGGCCGCGGGCCCGTTCGGCGAGCCGGTGCCCGGCTTCCGTCGGGACGACGGTGCGCCCGGCCCGCATCGTCAACGCAGCCCCCATTTCCCTTTCCAGCACGCGCATCTGCTGCGCCACGGCCGCCGGCGTGATGTCCAGGCGCCGCGCCGCTTCCGACATGGAGCCGGTGTCCGCAACGAGGAGGAAGCTGTTCAGGTAGGCCGTGTCCATCTGCTGCATTTTCTATCATCTGATCGAAGACACCGCCGCTTTATCTTTGCTCATACCGGCATCAGACTGGCGCCATGAGAAGCAAGCTGTTCGTGCCGGGGTCACGACCCGAGCTGTTCGCGAAGGCGCTCGCCGGGGATGCCGACGCGCTGTCGTTCGACCTCGAAGATTCCGTCGTCGAGGAACGCAAAGCCGAGGCGCGCGCGGCACTGCAGTCGCTGCTCTGTTCAGACGCCGCACGGACCAGCGGCAAGACGCTCATCGTGCGCGTCAACGCCATCGACACGGTGCACTTCGGGGCCGACATACTGGCCGTCGTGCAGCCCGGTGTGCACCTGGTCAACCTGCCCAAGCCGGAGCGCGTGGAAGACGTGCTTTCTGCGGCGCAGGCTATCGAGCAGGCCGAGCGCGCCAACGGCTTCGAAGCGGGCGTCGACCGGCCGATTGGACTGCTGCTGAACATCGAGACGCCAAAGGCGCTGAGCATCGCTGCCGAACTGGCCCTGGCCCACCCGCGGGTGGCCGGTCTGCAGCTGGGGCTGGGCGACCTGTTCGAGCCGCTGGGCATTGCGCGGCGCGAGTCCGCGGCGGTTCAGCAAGCCATGTTCGCGCTGCGCATCGCGGCCGGCGCCGCAGGCGTCTTCGCCTACGACAGTGCGTTCGCCGACATCCGCGATGCCGACGGCTACCGGGCCGAGGCCAGCCTGGCGCGGCGCCTGGGCTTTCTCGGCAAGAGCTGCATCCACCCGAGCCAGGTCGCCATTGCCAACGACGTGTTCCGGCCGCATGACGACGAGATCGCCCACGCGCTGCGCGTACTCGCCGCCGCGGCCGTGGCGGCCGAGAGCGGCACCGGCGCATTCGTGGTCGACGGCCGGATGGTCGACCGCCCCTTCATCCGGCGTGCCGAGGAGACGGTCGCGGTCGCGCGGCGCCTGGGCCTGATTGCGAAGTGATTCCGAAGTGATCCCCAGGAGACAAGCATGATCCACCCTTGCCCGCGCTCGTGCCGGTGCACCGCCATCCTCGCCGCTGCCGCGGCGTTCCTCGGCCCCAGCGCCTTCGCGCAGGACAAGTACCCATCCAAGCCCATCACGATCGTCGTGCCCTATCCGGCCGGCGGGTCGAACGACGTCTTTGCGCGCATGGTGGGCAAGGCGCTCGGCGACTCGCTGAAGGCCACCGTGATCATCGACAACCGCCCAGGCGCCAGCGGCAACAGCGGCACCGGACAGGTTGCGAAGGCGGCGCCGGACGGCTACACGCTGGTCGCCGTGTCGTCGAGCATGACGACGAACGCCGCGATCCAGCCCAAGCTGCCGTTCGACCCGATCAAGAGCTTCGCGCCGGTGGCGATGTTCGCCAAGGGGCCGTTCATCGTCGCGGTCAACAACGACCTGCCCGTCAACACGCCTGCCGAGTTGATCGCCACGCTGAAGAAGCAGCCGGGCAAGCTCAACTACGCCTCGTCGGGCATCGGCAGCAGCAACCAGTTCGCCACCGAGATGCTGAAGGCGGCCACCGGTACCTTCGTGGTTCATGTCCCATACCGCGGCATGGGCCCGGCCGTGACGGGCTTGATCGGCGGCGAAACTCAAATGCTGATCGCCAGCGGCCCGTCGCTGCTGCAGCAGGTGCGCGCCGGCCGGGTGCGCGCGATCGGCGTCACCAGCCTCAAACCGAGCCCGATCGCCCCCGATCTGACGCCGATGGCGACTGCCGTGCCGGGATACGAGTTCGAGCTCTGGTGGGGCCTGCTGGCACCGGCCGGCACGCCCGCGGCCATCGTCAACCAGCTCAATGCGGAAGTGAACAAGGTGATCGCATCGGCCGAGATCAAGGCGGCGTTCCTGAAGGAAGGCGCCGTGTCGACGCCGCTGTCGCCGGCGCAGTTTGCCGAGGTGATCGCCACCGACATCCCGCGCTGGCAGAAGATTGCCCAGCGGCAGAACATCGTGGCCGAGTGAGGTGCTGCCGTGACGACATCGACGCCTTTGCACCGCGGCGGCCCGCGCGGGCCCTTGAGCGGCCTTCGGGTGCTCGACCTCAGCGCCTACATCGCCGGGCCCTATGGCTGCTCGCTGCTGGCCGACCAGGGCGCTGAAGTCATCAAGATCGAGCCGCCGGCCGGCGACAACCTTCGCAAGTACCCGTCGACGCTGGAAGCGGAGAGCCGCGCCTTCGTCGGCGTCAACCGCAGCAAGGTCGGCGTGGTGCTGGATCTGAAGCAGCCGGCGGACATGAACGCGCTGCTGGCGCTGGTGCGCGATGCGGATGTGCTGGTGCACAACTTCCGCCCCAGCGTGCCGCCACGGCTGGGCATCGGCTACGAGCAGCTCAAGCTCGTCAATCCGCGGCTGATCTACTGCGCGGTCACGGGCTATGGCGAGACCGGCCCGCTCAAGGACAAGGCCGGCTACGACCAGGTGCTGCAGACGATGACCGGCATGTGCGCGCTGCAAGGCAAACGCGGGCAGCCGCCGGAGATCCTGTACGGCTCGGTCGTCGACTACTACGCGGCCGCGCTGCTGGCTGCCGGCGTGTCGTCGGCCCTCTACGAGCGCGAGCGCAGCGGCCTGGGCCAGTATGTCGGCATTTCGTTGCTGCGCTCGGCGCTGGCGATGCAGTCGGCCCGCATGGTGTGGGCCGAGGGCGAGCCGAAGGACGTCGGCCGCGACATGCGATCGGGCGGCATCACCGGCATCCATCCGACGCGCGACGGCTTCATCTACATCTCGGCAAACACGCCGCACTTCTGGCGCGCCCTGTGCCAGAAGATCGGCCGGCCCGAACTGGCGGCCGACGAACGCTACGACAGCGTGCGCAAGCGTGCGCAGCGCAAGGACGAGATCGTGCCGCTGCTGCACGAGGCCCTGCAGGTCCGCACGGCGCTCGAGTGGGAGGCGCTGTTCGGCGACGAGGTCCCGTGTTCGGCCGCGCGGACCGTGGAGGACATGTTCGACGACGCGCAAGTGCTGGCCGAAGACATGGTCGCCACGCTGGAGCACCCGACCCTCGGCTCGTACCGCGGCTTCACGCGCGCCATCACGTTCGGTCGCACACCGGGCCCGCCGCCGTTTGCCGCGCCGACGCTCGGGCAACACACGCAGGACGTGCTCGCCGGCCTGGACGCAGCCGTCAACAAGCCACCGACTTGACCCAGTTGTTGAGGTAGGTCAGCACGGCCGTCTTGACGGCGCTCTCGTCGTCGTCGTCGCGGGTCTTGCCGGTCTTGGACTGAAGCGCGTTCAGTGCCACCTGGAGGTAGCGCGACGGCAGGTCGTTGCCGATCTGGGTGGCGACGCTGCCCTTGCCCATGCAGTTCTCGAGGCCGTTGGCGACGGCCCATTTGTTGACGAGGCCCTGGTTCAGCTGCGAACCACGCACCGGCTTCGTCAGGTCGTCCAGCGCGTCGGAGATTTCCTTGCCGGCGTTGCCCATCGAGCCGGGGTCTTCCTGGCCGAAGAAGATGTAGCAGCTGTTGGCGCGGCTGTCCGTCAGGTAGCCCGTGCACTGGACGCAAGGCGTCAGCGTCGAAAACACGATCGACCGCTCGGGGACGGTGGACGCGGTCGGGTTCTGCCGAAAGTAGGACAGCAGCATGTTGACTTCGGCGTGGTGGTAGCTGGCCGAGGCCTGGCCGTTATTAACGCCGTACGCGAGGATGTTGCCGAACTCGCCGACCAGGATCGCCGCGACGTAGTTGCCGCCGGTGTAGCCGTTCAGCTTGGCCTGACCCAGCAGCGCGTAGGCGGCGAGCATGTAGTACCGCAGCGAGCGTACGAGACCGCGCGCGCCGCCTTTGAGCGCGCTCTGCTTGTCTTTCGTCAGTTCGAGGATGTTCCCGGCCGCGTCGAACAGGCTCTGCGCCAACGGTGCATGCGTCGGCCCCGAGCCGGCCAGAAGGTTCAGCTCGAGCCGCCCGGTCTTGTCGAGCGAGTCGTTCTTGAAGAACATCTGGCTCGGCTGGTTGGGATGGCTGAAGTTGTTGCACTGAAGGTGGCCACCGATCTGGTCCAGCGTGACGACCTTGTCGAAATAGGTCGTGATCCAGTGGTTCGACTTCAGCGTCGTGTACACCCAGGTCTTGCGGGCGCTCTGCCCGCTGCCCTTCAGATGGTCCAGCACATAGGCCGCGGCCGGCAGGTTGCTGGCCGTGGCCCGCTTGCACCACTTGAAGCGGTAGCCGTCGACCGCATCGAAGTACCCGGCAATGTTCTCTTGGGGAGAGTTGCGCTGCAGCTTCTCCATCACCGCCTTGAAGTTTTGCATCGACGGATCCTCCTCGGCCATCATGGCCCGTTGGGCTGCGCAGCGTGCAACTGGAAGGATTCGCTGTCAAGCACCAAGGACCCGGAGCAGCGGTGGAAACCAGGATCAGCCGAGCACCACCTCGCGCCGCTCGAGCGCGCTGCGCCGGCCGGCGTCCAGCACGGACTGCACGGCGAGCGCGTCGGCGGCCGTCACCGGGCACGGGCCGGTACCCAGCAACGCGTCGCGCAGCGTCGCGTAGTAGGCCGGATAGGCGCCCTGCGCCAGCGGCAGCGGCGTGCCCGTGGCCGCTTCGCCGTCGGAGTGCCACAGCGTGGCCCGGCGATCGTCCTGGCCCCAGGCCGGATCCGCGATGCGCGCCGGGTCGACGCCGGTCTTCAGGACGCTCTCTTGCGGGTCCAGCCCGTCGACGCTGAAGCTGGCGCCGGTGCCATGCAGCGTGAAGCGCGCGCCGGGACGCGCGGCCAGCTGGCTGGCCTGCAAGCGCGCGCGAAGGCCGGCGTGCGGGCCTTGCGCCCAGCGCAGCTGCGCAACGAACCAGTCGTCGGCGAGCGCGCCGTCGCGCAGCGACGCCTGGTCCAGCGTGATGGCCGACGGCGCGCCGAAGAGCTGCAAAGCCTGGTCGACGAGGTGCGGGCCCAGGTCCAGCCAGAGGCCGGCGCCCGGCTGGCGGCTTTCGCGCCAGCGGGCGCGCACCTGGGGCCGGTAGCGGTCGAAGCACGAGATGAACTCCACCGGCCGCCCGACGCGGCCTTCGCGCAGCACGGCCCGAAGCGTCACGAAGTCGCTGTCCCAGCGGCGGTTGTGGAAGACGCTGAGCATGCGCCCGCCACGCGCCGCCGCAGCGACCAGGCTGGCCGCCTGAATGGCATCCAGCGCGAACGGCTTGTCGACGACGACATGGCGGCCGGCTTCCAGCGCCGCCAGCGCCAGCGGGTGATGCTGCTCGTTCGGCGCCGCGATGACGATGAGGTCGATGTCGTCGCACGCAATCAGCTCTTGTGGTGTCAACACCGCCACCGCCGGCCCGAGCGCGGCGTGCACCTTGCCGGCGTCGCTGCTGGCCACCGCCGCCAGCGCGAGCCCGGCGGTGGCGCAGATCAGCGGCGCGTGAAAGGTCTGCCCGGCGTAGCCATATCCAATCAAACCGACCTGCAGCATGTCGATGGGGCTTCCTGAAGGGGATCGCGGCGCACCGAAGGCAAGACGCCGAACATTGCGGATTGTCGGCGTTGCGGGGCGCTCAGCCCCGTCAGCCGTTCTTGAACAACCCCTTCTCCTTCATGCGCCGCAGGCGCGACCGGGTGGCAGCACGGGGCCGCACCGGCTCTTCGGGTTCGACCACGTCGAACAGCACCGGCAGTTGCCGCGCGGCGATTTCGGCGGCCTGTTCGACGGCGCGTTCGAAGGCCATCGTGGCCTTCAGATCGTCAGCCGGGTCCGGCGGTGCCGCCACGACGTCGATGGCCCGGTCGATGCAGTCCGGCGCGGCCGGCTGCTGCGATGGCGGAGCCGGCTGGCCGCCGAGGCGGACAGACTCCCACACCAGCCCGTTGGCAGCCAGTTGCCGAAAGCGTTCGGCGCGTGCCGTTTCGCTGCCGATCGATGACAGCATCGCGTGAAGTTCGGGGTACACATCGCCGTCGACTTCGAACGCGAGGTGGATGACTGCCACGATACCCGGCTCACCCTTCAGCGATCGCCTCGCCGATCAGTTGGAAGCCGCGCACGTTGGCCGCCATCGGCTCCGGCACGATGAACACCGGGATCGCCGGGAAACGCCGGGCCAGCACATCGCGGTAGCGCTCCGGGTGGCCACCCACCAGCACCATCAGGTCGACGATTTCGTGCGCGTCGCGAAGGCCGTCGATCATGCGGTTGATCGAGTCTTCGACGACGCTCATGATTTCCGGCTCGAAGCGTTCGAGCGCATGCGCCACGCCGGCCAGCTTCACCGGCGTGCGGAAACGCAGTGCGTCGTTGATGCGCGGCATGACGGATGGGCCCAGCGGCCGGCCCAGCTCGGCGGCAAGGGACTCCTGCACCGACCGCAAGACCCGGTGGCGGCCCGCATCGGAAGCCGCGCCGCTGGCCCGTGGGTTGATGGTGCCCTGCTGGATCAGCAGCCAGTCCAGCGTGTGCTCGCCGGGGTCGATCATCAGCACCGACAGGTCGTCCAGCGCCTCGGCGTTGGGCAGCGGCTCCAGGGCGCCGGCCGTCTTCGTGATGACGGCGTTGAGCTCGTCCAGATGGTCGCCCAAGGCTGCGTATCCGCCCATCGGCTGCGCCTGGACGACGACCTTGCGGACGGTGATCTTCTTGCCGTCGCCGACATCGATGTCGCCTTCGTAGCGCGAGCGAAGGTAGTCGCGCCGTTTCGCGTCGTTGTACTGGTTCACGGGCAGGCCCAGCACCAGCACGTCGATGCTCGAATCGCCGGACTCGGCCATGTAGCGCAGCGCGCCTTTCGTCAGCGCTTCGTAGATGGCGCCGCGGTAGAACTCGTCGGTGACGTCGCGGCCGAAACTGCCGCCGGCCTGGGCCAGTCCGACATCGCGCCCGACCTCGTACTTGGCTTCGTTGACCGGCACGTCGAAGGTGTCGCGCCGGCGCGTGCCGAGCGATCGCACGGCGCTGGCGTCGGCAGGGATCGCCATCGACGGAAAACTGATCATCGCCACGCCATTGCCCGAGCGCAGGCTCAGCTTGACGAGGCCGAAGCCGACGTCGATGGCTCGCACGACCGGCTGCGCCGAAGGGTTCTGCGACGCGGCGGCCAGCGCGCGCAGTTTGGAGGTGTTCGAGGTCGCCATACGGTCTTCCGTTGTGAAGGAGCTTTGACGCAGCATGGTCGCTTACGGTGCCGATGCCTTTCGTGTCGATGTGTCACCACTCGCGTGCAAAGGGCATTCCGGGTCGCCGCACTTGCACCGTGACACACATGACGAAGCGCGAATGAACGTCGCGCATCGCTGCCCCGTCCATCCGACGGCGCTCAGCCCGGGCCGTGACACGCGCAGGCGTGGTCCTGGGCCGCGCTCATGAACGAATCCAGGATGGCGCAGGGATGCGAGGTGTCGCCGTCGCATGACTTGCGCAGCGACACCAGCTGCGTCTCCAGCGCCTTCAAGGCCTGGATTCGGCCCTTCACCAGCGTGATGTGCTCGTCGAGCAGCGTGTTCACCTGTGCACAGGACTGATCCGGCCGGGCCGCGAAGTCCAGCAGCCGGCGGACTTCCGGCAGCGAAATGTCCAGCGAGCGGCAGTGACGGATGAAGTTCAGGCGGGCGCGGTGCCGCTCGTCGTAGCGGCGGTAGCCGGATGCTTCACGCTGCGGCTCCTCCAGCAGGCCTTCACGCTCGTAGAAGCGCACGGTCTGCACGTCGCAGCCGGCGCCGGCGGCGAGTTCTCCGATCTTCATGGCAATGCCCCTATTGCTTGACCCCGTACCTGCTACAGGGTTTCAAATGCTCCCACAACAGCCGAATCCACACCCCATGTCCGCTCATTGCTGCTCCGGCCACGACGCCCCGACGCCCTCTTTCGACCCCAGGTACCGAAAGGTGCTATGGGTCGCGCTCGTGCTCAACGCGTTGATGTTCGTGGTCGAGTTCGGCGCGTCATGGACCTCGGGCTCGGTGTCGCTGCTGGCGGATTCGATCGACTTCTTCGGCGACGCCGGCAACTACGCGCTGAGCCTGGCCGTGCTCGGCATGGCCGCGTCGGCACGGGCTAAGGCCGCGCTGTTCAAGGCCGCCTGCATGGGCGCCTTCGGTGTCTTCGTACTCGGCAAGGCGGCCTGGAGCCTGCAGGCCGGCGTGCCGCCCGAGCCGGCCACGATGGGCGTCGTCGGCTTCGCGGCGCTGGCCGTCAACGCCGGCGTGGCGGTCTTGCTCTACCGCTTCCGCACTGGCGACGCCAACATGCGCTCGGTCTGGATCTGCTCGCGCAACGACGCGCTCGGCAACCTGGCCGTCATGCTGGCCGCGGCGGGCGTGTTCGGCACCGGCAGCGCCTGGCCCGACCTGCTGGTGGCGGCGGTCATGGGCGTGCTCGCGTTGACCGGCAGCTGGACGGTCTTGCACCACGCGCGCCGGGAGCTGAGCACCGCCCACGCGCACTGAGGCCAAAGCGCTACCCGGCGCGCCCACCAGGTGGCGCCGGCTGTTCGCCTACCCGAGAAGCTGCGCCACCAGATGCATCGGCACGAACAATCGGCTGGGCTGGGCCTGCAGGGTGGGGAAGCCGTAGTGCCGATAGAAGGACGCAGCGCTCTCGTCCTTGGCATCGACGACCACCGCCATCGCGGCAATCTGTTCGGCGTGGGCCAGGCTGCGCTGCAGGGCGTCCAGAAGTAGATGCTCCCCGAGTCCCTGGCTCTCGGTGGATTGATCGACGGCCAGCCGGCCCAGCAGCGTGACGGGGAGCTGCGGGTAGCGCGGCAGCTTGCGGGCCAATTCGTCCGGCAGATCGGCGAGGGCCAGCACCGAGGCTGAGAGGGTGTAGTAGCCGAGGACTCGGGCGTCAGGCGGCTTGACCGCGACGAACGGTGCGGCAACGCGCTTGTCAGCGTCTTGCCGCGCCTGCTGCTTCAGGTAGCGATCAAGCGCCTCCGCGCCGCAGTGGAAGGCCGTTCGGTCGTGCTGACGGGCCAGGGGCTCGACAGTGATGCCGATCAAGGCCACCGGCTATGCGCCGGTGCGTTGGCGGTAGGCCTTGGCGGCGCGCTTGAGGCGCGCGTTGGGCTCCGGCGGCTTCAGCAGGGCTTGAACAAAGGCCAACTGCTCTTCGCGCGACAGGCGGATCGACTCGTGTTCGGCGATCACCCGGCGCGCCGCGTCCTGCGCGCTCGCGACGACGAACTCGCTCAGCGTGCGCCCTGAAAGCGCCGCCGCTTGCTGGAGCAGGCTCTTCTGCGCCGCGGACACGCGCGCTTCGAGCCGGGCGTCTCGGGTCGTGTCGGTGATGTCTTGATTGGCCATGGTCGTGGGAATGTACGGCAGGTGTCCGTACGTGGCAAGCGATACCAGGGCCAATCAACCGCGCTACATATGGTCGATCATCACCTGGCCGAAACCCGAACACGAAACCTGGGTCGCGCCTTCCATCAGGCGCGCGAAGTCGTAGGTCACCTTCTTGCTCAGGATCGACTTTTCCATCGAACTGATGATCAGGTTGGCGGCTTCGGTCCAGCCCATGTGGCGCAGCATCATCTCGGCGGAGAGGATCTCCGAGCCCGGGTTGACGTAGTCCTTGCCGGCATACTTCGGCGCGGTGCCGTGGGTGGCTTCGAACATCGCCACCGAGTCGCTCAGGTTCGCGCCCGGCGCGATGCCGATGCCGCCGACCTGGGCTGCCAGCGCGTCGGAGACGTAGTCGCCGTTCAGATTCAGCGTCGCGATGACCGAATATTCGGCCGGGCGCAGCAGGATCTGCTGCAGAAAGGCGTCGGCGATGACGTCCTTGACGACGATGTCGCGGCCGGTCTTCGGGTTCTTGAACTTGCACCACGGGCCGCCGTCGATGGGCTCGGCGCCGAATTCCTTCTGCGCCAGCGCGTAGCCCCAGTCGCGGAAGCCACCCTCGGTGAACTTCATGATGTTGCCCTTGTGCACGAGCGTCAGGCTGGGCTTGTCGTTGTCGATCGTGTACTGCAGCGCCTTGCGCACCAGGCGCTCGGTGCCTTCGATCGAGACCGGCTTGATGCCGATGCCCGAGGTGTTCGGGAAGCGGATCTTCTTCACGCCCATCTCGTCGATCAAGAACTTGATCAGCTTCTTCGCCTTCTCGCTCTCGGCTTCGTATTCGATGCCGGCGTAGATGTCTTCCGAGTTCTCGCGGAAGATGACCATGTTGGTCTTCTCGGGCTCCTTCACGGGGCTGGGCACGCCCTTGAAGTACTGGATCGGGCGCAGGCAGACGTACAGGTCGAGTTCCTGGCGCAGCGCGACGTTCAGGCTGCGGATGCCGCCGCCGACCGGCGTCGTCAGCGGGCCCTTGATCGAGACGACGTACTCGCGCACGGCGGCCAGCGTTTCTTCGGGCAGCCACACGTCCGGGCCGTAGACCTTGGTCGACTTCTCGCCGGCAAAGACCTCCATCCAATGGATCTTGCGCTTGCCGGCATAGCTCTTGGCCACCGCCGCGTCCACCACCTTCAGCATCACCGGCGTGATGTCCAGCCCGGTGCCGTCGCCCTCGATGTACGGAATGATGGGCTGGTCGGGCACATTGAGCGAGAAGTCGGCGTTGACCGTGATCTTCTGCCCACCGGCGGGCACCTTGATGTGCTGGTACATGAAAGAGGTCTCCTGGGGAGCCGTTGTCTTGATCTAGCGAAGCCGCAAATTCTATGTCAGCGGTCTGTCAACCGACTGCCGGGCTGGCCCGTTGCGGAGGTGCCTCCCTGTTGGAGGGGGTGTTTTCAATCTTTCGAAAGGTATTTGGAACATGAACAAGCTGCTCGCCGCCCTGATCGCTGCTGCCTTCGCCGCCACCGGCGCTTTCGCCGCCGACGCCAAGAAGGAAGAAGCCAAGCCGGCCGCCGCCGCTTCGGCCCCGAAGGCTGCCGCTTCGGCCGCCAAGGCGGAAGCCAAGAAGGAAGTCAAGAAGGAAGAAGCCAAGAAGTAAATTCTTCGGCAGCGGCGGCGCCGGTAACGGCAGCTGCCCTGGAACCGCCCGGGTCTCCCGGGCGTTTTCGTTTCTGGCCCGCCATTCAGCTCGCACAGTAGGCCAGCCACTGCTGCCACAGGCCATGGCCCAGCGCCCAGCCCGAGGCCAGCACGAGCAGCGCACCCGCGCCGCGCGTGGCCCAGGCGGTCGCACCCGCCGCCAGCGCGGCGCCGCCCTGGCGGCGCCACAGCCACGGGCCGATCATCAGCCCGCTGCCGCTGGCCAGCGCAAAGACCGCCATCACCGCCGCGCCGCCGGCCGCCGTGTTGGCCAGCGCCGCCACCACCAGCGCCGACTGCAGCAAGCCGCAAGGCCAGGCCACCCACAAGCCACCGGCGGTGGCCGCGCGCACCGGGCCCTGCATCCGCTGCCAGCCACCGGCAGCCACCGCGCGGCCATGCCCGACTTGCGCCAGCCAGGCCGGCTGGCGGCCGCGCCACAGCAGCCACAGGCCGAGCGACAGCGCGGCCGCATGCCACAGCGTCCACAGCGGCCGCAAGGCCGGGCTGGCCTGCCCCAGCGTCGACAGCAGCCCGACGCTGGACGCCGCCACCGCGCCGGCCGCCGCATAGCCGGCCGCACGGGCCAGGTGGAAGGCGCCCGATTCCGCAGCCCGGCCCTGCCGCAGCAGCGCCGTGCACGCCGCGCCGCACATCGCTGCGCAATGCGGCGCCCCGGCCAGGCCGAGCATCAGCGCGCTCAGGACGAGGGCGAGATCCATGCATTCAGCGCGTCAGATGATGCGCGAGAAGCGTTCGCGCACACGATCGGTGCGCAGATGCTTGTCGAACACCATCGCGATGCCGCGCACGAAGTACCAGCCTTCGGGCGTGACCTGGATCGCGTCTTCGCCGAGTTCGACCAGCCCCGCTTCGGCCAGCGGCACCAGCTCGGCCAGTTCGGCGGCGAAGTGCTCGCGCATCGACACCAGGTGGGCCGCGGCGATCGATTCGAACTCGACGCGCCCCTGGCACATCAAGGCCATGATCACCGCCCGGCGCAGCAGGTCCTCGCGCGTCAGCGCCAGACCGCGCACCGCGGCAAACTGGCCCTGGCGCACGGCGTCGTAGTACTCGGGCAAGGTCTTCGCGTTCTGGCTGTAGGTGGCGCCGACGTGGCCGATCGCCGACACGCCCAGGCCGATCAGGTCGCAGTCGGGCTGCGTGCTGTAGCCCTGGAAGTTGCGGTGCAGCCGGCCCTGCCGCCGTGCCACCGCGAGCGAGTCGCCGGGCAGCGCGAAGTGGTCCATGCCGATGTAGGTGTAGCCGGCGTCGATGAAGCCGCCGATCGCGTCGCCGAGCAGGCGCAAGCGCTGCTCGGGCGGCGGCAGGTCGGCGCTGGCGATGCGCCGCTGCGGCTTGAAGCGCTGCGGCAGGTGCGCATAGGCGTACAGCGCGATGCGGTCCGGGCGAAGCCCGGCCACCTGGGCGATGGTGCGCGCGAAGGACTCGGGCGTCTGCTTCGGCAGGCCGTAGATCAGGTCGACGTTGATCGACTCGTAGTCGAGCGCGCGTGCCGCCTCGATCAGTTCGCGCACCGCCTCGAAGGGCTGCACGCGGTGCACCGCCTGCTGCACCTGCAGGTCGAAGTCCTGCACGCCGAAGCTGATGCGCCCGAAGCCCATCGCGGCCAGCCGCGCCAGGCGGGCGGGCGTCGCCGTGCGCGGGTCGACCTCGATCGAGATCTCGGCGCCAGGCACCAGCTTGAAGGCGCGTCGCAGCGAAGCCATCAGCCGTTCGAGTTCGGTGTCGGACAGGAAGGTCGGCGAGCCGCCCCCCAGGTGCAGCTGCGACACCGGCCGGCCGCGGCCGAGTTCGGCCACGTGCAGATCGATCTCGGCGTCCAGCGCGTCCAGGTACTCGGCGCCGCGCTCGTGGTGCCGCGTGATGACCTTGTTGCAGGCGCAGTAGTAGCACACCGACTCGCAGAACGGGATGTGCACGTACAGCGACAGCGGCGTCGTTCCGCCGACGTTGGCGCCTTCGGCGCGCTGGCGCAGCGCCTGGCGGTACTCGACGGCGCCGAAGGCCTCGACGAAGCGGTCGGCCGTCGGGTACGAGGTGTAGCGCGGGCCTGGCGTGTCCAGCCGGCGCAGCAGGTCTTCGGAGATCACCGTGTCCATCGTCGCCGACTGTGCCAAAGCGCCGCGGCGGCCGGCTTGATTTTGCGCAAGCCTTGCCGAGGCAGCCGGACGAAGAATCGGCCCGTCCTCGAGCGATCTCATGAGCCCGCCTGAAACCCCGACCGCCGCCATCTCCCTCGAACCCTTCAAGGTCGCCTGTTCGAGCTGCAACCTGCGCGAGCTGTGCCTGCCGGTCGGCCTGTCGCGCGACCAGCTGCTGCGACTGGACGACCTGGTCGCCACGCGGCGCACCGTGGCGCGCGGCGAGGCGCTGTTCCATGCCGGCGAACCCTTCCTGTCGCTGTATGCCGTGCGCACCGGCTTCTTCAAGACGCGCGTCTTCGCCGAAGACGGCCGCGACCAGGTCACCGGCTTCCAGATGGCCGGCGAACTGCTCGGCCTGGACGGCATCGGCACCGAGCACCACACCTGCGACGCGGTTGCGCTGGAGGATTCACAGGTCTGCGTGATCCCCTTCCAGCAACTCGAAGACTTGTCGCGCGAGTTCGGCGACCTGCAGCGCCAGCTGCACAAGATCATGAGCCGCGAGATCGTGCGCGACCACGGCGTGATGCTGCTGCTGGGCAGCATGCGCGCGGAGGAGCGGCTGGCCGCCTTCCTGCTGAACCTGACGCAGCGGCTGCAGACGCGTGGCTTCTCGGCGCAGGCCATGGTGCTGCGCATGACGCGCGAAGAGATCGGCAGCTACCTCGGGCTGAAGCTCGAGACGGTGAGCCGCAGTTTCTCGAAGTTCCAGGACGACGGCGTGCTCGACGTCAGGCTGCGCCACATCCAGGTGCTGGACCTGGCGGCCTTGCAGCGCATCGTCAACGGTTCGGCCTGCTGACGCGCGGCGTCAGCGGAACGTGCGGCTGTTGATCTCGACGGCGCTCTCGGCCAGCAGCTGCGACAAGGCCGCCGCCGTGCCGATGACGACCCAGAAGACGAAGAACGCGATCGAGTAGACCGCCGTCGTGCTCAAGCTCAGCGCCGCACCGCCGAACGCGTGCAGCGTGCCCGGGTCGACAAAGGAAAACACCAGCATCTCCAGCACGCCGGCCATCAGGAAGGCCGGCCAGACGATGGCCATCGCCAGCCGCTGCAGCCGAGTCATGGCCGGGCCGTGGCGGCGTGGTTGCGTGCCTGCAGCGCCGGCGTGGCCGACTGCACCTGGCCGGCCTTCGGCAAGGCCGGCATCTCGCTGAGCACCGGATCGGCGCCGTGCCAGGCGATGACGGCCGTGGCGCAGGCCGCCACCACCACGAGCGCCGGCCCGCCGACGACGAGCCAGACCATGCCGACGCGCCACCAGGGCGTGGCCGCGGCGCTCAGTGCGGTGCTCAATGCGGTGCTCGGGTTCATGACGCTTGTCTCCTGGGCCGTCAACGCGGCACGATGAAGGTGGACTTTTCGCTCGCCGTGGCCGGCACGGCCCCGATGCGCTCGATCTCGAAGTGGATCGCATGCGCGCCCGGCCCGGCCGCGGCCGCGGCCTGCGGCGATACGCGCGCGGCCACGGTGACCCAGCGCGCCTCGGCCGCGGCCACGTCCAGCTCGTGCCGGCCTTCGACGCCGATGCCGGGCAGGCCGCTGACGGCGATGCGGTAGCGCTGCGGCTGCTCGGTGGCGTTCATCACCTGCAGCCGGTAGAGGTTCTCGATCTGCCCGTCGTCGACGATGCGCGCCAGCGACGCGCGGTCGCGCACCACGTCGACGCGGAACGGGCTGCGATGCCACAGGCTGAACAGCAGCGCGGCGACGAGCACGCCCAAGGCCGTGGCGTAGATCAGCACGCGCGGCCGCAGCACGCCGCGCAGCATATCGGCGCGCGTGAGTTGGTGCGTCAGGCTGTTCTGCGTGGCGTAGCGGATCAGCCCGCGCGGGTACTTCATCTTGTCCATCACGCCGTTGCAGACGTCGATGCAGGCCGTGCAGCCGATGCACTCGTACTGCAGGCCGTTGCGGATGTCGATGCCGGTCGGGCAGACCTGCACGCACAGGCCGCAGTCGATGCAGTCGCCCAGGCCCTGGCTGCGCGCGTCGATCTTGCGCGAACGCGTGCCGCGCGGGTCGCCGCGTCTGGCGTCGTAGCTGATGACGAGCGTGTCGTGGTCGAACATCGCGCTCTGGAAGCGCGCGTAGGGGCACATGTACTTGCAGACCTGCTCGCGCATGTAGCCGGCGTTGCCGTAGGTGGCGAAGCCGTAGAACAGCACCCAGAACCATTCCCACGGGCCCAGCGCCAGCTGCACTGCCGCCGGCAGCAGCGTGCGCATCGGCGTGAAGTAGCCGACGAAGCTGAGGCCCGTCCACAGCCCGATCGCGATCCACACCGCCTGCTTGCCGGCCTTGCGCCACACACGCTGGAAAGTCCAGCGGCCGGCGTCGAGCTTCAGCCGTGCCATGCGGTCGCCTTCGAACTGGCGCTCGACCCACATGAAGATCTCGGTGTAGACCGTCTGCGGGCAGGCGTAGCCGCACCACAGCCGCCCGGCCACGGCGGTGAACAGGAACAGCGCACCGGCCGACAGCACGAGGATCGCCGTCAGGTAGATGAAGTCCTGCGGGTACAGCACCAGGCCGAAGATGTAGAAGCGCCGCGCTTCCAGGTCGAACAGCACCGCCTGGCGGCCGTTCCAGTCCAGCCACGGCAGGCCGTAGAAGACCAGCTGGGTGGCCCAGACCAGCGCCCAGCGCCAGCCGGCGAACCAGCCGCTGACGGCGCGGGCGTAGATCTTCTCCTGCTTCGCGTACAGCGACACCACCGAGACGACGGCGTCGTCGCTGTCGGCGGTGGCGGCTGCAGCAGCAGGGCTGTCGCTCATCTGCGGGCGGCTACTTCGCCGCGACCGTGCTGGTCTGCGACAGGCTCCAGACGTAGGCCGCGAGCACGTGGATCTGCGCCGGGTTCAGCCGCCCGGCCTGCGCCGGCATGACGTTGGTCTTGCCCTGCGTGACCATCGCGACGATCGCCGCTTCGCCCCAGCCGTGCAGCCACACTTTGTCGGTCAGGTTCGGCGCGCCCAGCGCCTGGTTGCCCTTGCCGTCGGCACCGTGGCAGGCGGCGCAGGCGGCGAACTTGGGCTTGCCGAGTTGCGCCGCAACGCTGTTGTGCGGGCTGCCGGACAGGCTCAGCACGTAGTTGGCCACATTCTTCACGTCTTCGGCACTGCCGACCGCGGCGGCCATCGTCGGCATGTTGCCCTGGCGGCCGGCGCTGATGGTCTCCTTGATCTTCTCGTGCGAGCCGCCGTAGAGCCAGTCGCCGTCGGTCAGATTCGGGAAGCCCTTGCTGCCGCGGGCGTCGGAGCCGTGGCACTGCGCGCAGTTGTTCGCGAACAGGCGCTCGCCGATGGCCATCGCCTGCGCGTCCTTGGCCAGCACCTCTGCCGGTTGGCCGCCGAAGCGTGCGTACAGCGGCGCCATCTGCGCCTGCGCCTGGTCCACATCGGCAGCGTGCTCGCCGGTGCTGGTCCACTTCAGCGAGCCGGCGTTGCTGCCCAGGCCCGGGTACAGGGCCAGGTAGATGGCGGCAAACACGACCGTGATCACGAACAGCCCGGCCCACCAGCGCGGCAGCGGGTTGTTCAGTTCGCGCAGGTCTTCGTCCCAGATATGGCCGGTGCTGTTGTCGGCAGCCATCACCTGGCGCCGGCTCGCAATGCCCAGCAGCACCAGGCACAGCACGAGACCGAGCACGGTGGCGATGGCGACATAGAGCGACCAGCCGCCGTTGAAGAAGTCACTCATGGCGCGGCTCCCCGTCCTGGAACGGCAGTTGCGCCGCTTCGTCGAAAGCCTGGCGGCGCGAACGCGCCACCGTCCAGGCCACGATGCCGATGAAAAGCGCCAGGCTCAGCAGCGTGATGCCTATGCGCAGTTGGTTGATGTCCATGGGTTTGCTTCTCCGGGCTACTTCAGCGAGGTGCCCAGCACCTGCAGATAGGCGACCAGCGCGTCGAGTTCGCTGCGGCCTTTCACGTCGGTGCCGGCAGCGGCGATCTCGGCGTCGCTGTAGGGCACGCCGACGATGCGCAAGGCCTTCATGCGCGGCGCCAGGCCGTCGGCGTCGACGGTGGCACCTTCCAGCCAGGCATAGGCCGGCATGTTCGACTCGGGCACCAGGTCGCGCGGGTTGATGAGATGCAGGCGGTGCCACTCGTTGCTGTACTTGCCGCCAACGCGGTGCAGGTCGGGGCCGGTGCGCTTGCTGCCCCACTGGAACGGGTGGTCGTAGACGAATTCGCCGGCCGTCGAGTAGTGGCCGTAGCGCAGCGTCTCGGCCTGCAGCGGGCGAATCATCTGCGAATGGCAGTTGTAGCAACCCTCACGCAGGTAGATGTCGCGCCCGGCCAGCTGCAGCGGCGTGTAGGGCTTGAGCCCCGGCGCCGGCTGCGTCGTCGAGCGCTGGAAGAACAGCGGCACGATCTCGACCAGGCCGCCGACCACGCAGGTCAGCAGGATGAGCACGATCATCAGGAAGTTGCTGGTCTCGATCTTCGCGTGACCGGTGGCTGGCGTGGTTGCCATGGTGTCGGTTCCTTCTTGTGTATCAGGCGTGCGCCACGACCATCGGGATGGCCACCGGGACGGCGCTGCCGCTGCGCACCGTCTTCACGACGTTCCAGGCCATGATCAACATGCCGCCCAGGTACAGCAGGCCACCGGCCAGCCGCACGACGTAGAACGGGAAGGTGGCCTTGACGCTCTCGACGAAGCTGTAGACCAGCGTGCCGTCGGGGTTGACCGCGCGCCACATCAGGCCTTGCATGACGCCGGCGATCCACATCGCGGCGATGTACAGCACGATGCCGACGGTCGCGACCCAGAAGTGCAGCTCGATCGCACGCACGCTGTACATCTGCGTCTTGCCGTACATGCGCGGGATCAGGTGGTACAGCGCGCCCATCGAGATCAGGCCGACCCAGCCCAGCGCGCCGCTGTGCACGTGGCCCACGGTCCAGTCGGTGTAGTGCGACAGCGCGTTCACCGTCTTGATCGACATCATCGGCCCTTCGAAGGTCGACATGCCGTAGAACGACAGCGCCACGATCAGGAACTTCAGGATCGGGTCGTCGCGCAGCTTGTGCCAGGCGCCGGACAGCGTCATCACGCCGTTGATCATGCCGCCCCAGCTCGGGGCCAGCAGCACCAGCGAGAAGACCATGCCGATCGACTGCGCCCAGTCGGGCAGCGCGGTGTAATGCAGGTGGTGCGGGCCGGCCCACATGTAGGTGAAGATCAGCGCCCAGAAGTGCACGATCGACAGGCGGTAGCTGTACACCGGCCGCTCGGCCTGCTTGGGGATGTAGTAGTACATGATCCCCAGGAAGCCGGCGGTGAGGAAGAAGCCCACCGCGTTGTGGCCGTACCACCACTGCACCATCGCGTCCTGCACGCCAGCGTAGGCCGAGTAGCTCTTGGTCCAGCTGGCGGGTATCTCGGCGCTGTTGACGATGTGCAGCAGCGCCACCGCGAGGATGAAGGCGCCGAAGAACCAGTTCGCGACGTAGATGTGGCGCACCTTGCGCCGGCCGATGGTGCCGAAGAAGACGACCGCGTAGGCCACCCAGACCACGGCGATCAGCAGGTCGATGGGCCATTCCAGCTCGGCGTATTCCTTGCCGGTGGTGTAGCCCAGCGGCAGCGAGATCGCGGCCAGCACGATGACGAGCTGCCAGCCCCAGAACGTGAACAGCGCGAGCTTCGGACAGAACAGCGCCGTCTGCCCTGTGCGCTGCGCGACGTGGTAGCTGGTGGCGAAGAGCACGCAGCCGCCGAACGCGAAGATCACCGCGTTGGTGTGCAGTGGGCGCAGCCGGCCGTAGCTGAGCCAGGGGATGCCCATGCTCAGATCGGGCCAGGTCAGTTCGGCGGCGATGAACACGCCCACCAACATGCCGACCACGCCCCACAGCACCGCCGCCAGTGCGAACCAGCGCACCGCCGTATCCGTGTATCTCGGCGCGCCAGCCGCCGCTTCCTTGCCCATCAGGCTCTCCTCATGACGACATCAAACGCGTCGATCGGGATTGTTCGGGTGCGACGCCGCGGGTCGTTTGATCGTTGTCAACTCCGGCGTCGTCGTGTTGCAGGATCCGCACGCCTTCGCGCTCGAGGTCGTCGAACTGGCCGCGTCCCAGCGCCCAGCCGAAGACCGCGATGATCAGCAGCACCAGCACCGCGGACAGCGGGATCAGCAGGTACAGGATTTCCATGGCAGCAAACCTTCAGCGTGCCGCGCGCAGCGCGTTCAGCACGACGAACAAGGAACTGCACGCCATGCCCAGCCCGGCGGCCCACGGCGGCAGCCAGCCGACCAGCGCGAGCGGGATGCAGGCCGCGTTGTAGAGCGCCGCCCAGGCCAGGTTCTGACGCACGATGGCCATGGCGCGCCGCGCCGTGCGTCGTGCGTGCACGATGTCCAGCGGCCGGTTCGAGACGATCACCGCATCGGCCTGCGCGCGCGCGACGAGCGCGCCCTGCCCCATCGCCAGCGACACGTCGGCGCGCGCCAGCACCGGCGCATCGTTGACACCGTCGCCGACCATCGCCACCGGGCCTTCGTTGCGCTGCGCCCGGGCCACCGCGGCCAGCTTGGCCTCGGGCGTGGCGCCGCCGATGACGTCGTCCAGCCCGAGCCGCCGCGCCAGCCGCGCGGCGCGCACCGGGGCGTCGCCCGACAGCAAGGTGACGTGCACGCCGTCGGCGCGCAGCGCGGCCATGGCCTCGGCCGCGCCTTCGCGCAGCGTTTCGTCGAAGGCAAAGCCGGCCACCGGCCAGCCGCCCCGGGCCAGCCAGACCTGGACCTCGTCGCTCGGTGTGGCACCGGTCCAGTCCGCCGAGCCGAGCCGCCACTCGACGCCGTCGTTGTCGCGAGCGCGCAAGCCCTGCCCCGGCAGATCCTCGATCGCCGACCAGGCCAGGCCCGACGGCGGCAGCGCGGCGACCAGCGCACGCGACAGCGGGTGCACCGACCAGGCCGCCAGCGACGCCGCACGCGCGACCGCGTCGACGCCGTCGTCCAGCACATGCAGATGGGCCAGCAGCGGCCGGTCTTCGGTCAGCGTGCCGGTCTTGTCGATGAACAGGCGCTGCGTCGTCGCCAGGCCTTCGATCGCGTCCAGCCGCTGCACCAGCACGCCGCGGCGGGCCAGGCCGCGCGCCGCGGCGACCAGCGTCGCCGGTGCCGCGAGCGACAGCGCACAAGGACAGGTGACGATCAGCACCGACACCGCCACCCAGATGGCGCGCGACGGGTCGATGACGCTCCACGCGGCCGCGGCGCCGGCGGCCAGCAGCAGCACCGCCCACAGGAAGGGCGCGGCCCAGCGGTCGGCCAGCCGCGCCAGCGCCGGGCGCTGCGACATCGCGTCGCGCATCATCGAGACGATGGCTTCGAAGCGCGTGTCGGCACCGACCCGCTCGACGCGCATCAGCACCGGTGCACCGACGTTGCGGCTGCCGGCCACGAGCTCGGCACCCGGCGCCTTGGCGACGGCGACCGACTCGCCGGTGAGCAGCGATTCGTCGGCCTGCGTCGTGCCTTCGAGCAGCACGCCGTCGGCTGGAAAGGCCTGGCCGACGCCGACGCGCACACGGTCGCCGCGGCTCAGCCGCTGCACGCTGACCTCGGCCATGCTGCCGTCTTCGGCCATGCGCTGCGCCGTTTCGGGCAGCCGCGCCAGAGCATTCTCCAGCGCGTCGGTGGCATGGTGGCGCGCCAGCAGTTCGAGGTAGCGTCCGCCGAGCAGGAAGGCGACGAACATGGCCAGCGAATCGAAGTAGACCTCGTGGCCGAACGCGCCGCCGGGGTCGAAAGCCGCACCGCTGCTGGCAACGAAGCTGACCGCGATGCCCAGCGCCACCGGCAGGTCCATCACGATGCGGCGCTGGCGCAAGCCGCGCCAGGCGGCGGCGAAGAACGGCCCGGCCGAGAAGAACAGCACCGGCAGCGTCAGCAGCCAGCTGCCCCAATCGAGCAGCTGCCGCAAGTCGGGCGCCAGCTCGCCGGGGCCGGCCACGTAGCTCGGCGTGGCGAACATCATGATCTGCATGGCGCAGAAGCCGGCCACGAACAAGCGCCACAGCGCGGCGCGGTGCTCGGTGCGGCGCAGTTCGCGCGCCGGTGCGGCGGCGTCGGGCACGGCGTCGTAGCCGGCGGCGCGCACCGCTTCGATCAGCGCCGAAGGCCGCGTGTGCGCCGGATCCCAGCGCACGGTGGCGCGCTGCGCGGCGGCGTTGACGCTGGCGCCGCGCACGCCGTCGACGCCACCGAGCGCCTGTTCGATGATGCCGGCGCAGGCCGCGCAATGCAGCCCGGCCAGTTGCAGCGATGATTCACCCAGGCGCTGCCCCGCCGCGCCGACGACCCAGCGCGTGAAGCGGTCCTGCTCGAGCGGGTCGTCGACGACGGCGAGAGGCCTGGAGGCAGCGAGAACGTCGGTCACGGGATAATCTAGCCATCGCACCCCGGACCCAACATGATCCATATCAACTCAAGCCCCTGGCGCCGCGCCGCGCTGCTGGCGCTGGCCCTGGTGACCGGCGCTGCGCAGGCGCAAAGTGGCCCGCAGCCGAAACTGCCGACGACGCCGCTGACCGCCGGCATGCACGTCATCCAGGCCGAACTGGCGCAGGCGCCCGAGCAGCAGATGGTCGGCATGATGTTCCGCCGCGACATGGGCGCCAACGAAGGCATGCTGTTCGTCAATCAGGACGAAGGCGTGCGCTGCTTCTGGATGCGCAACACGCTGCTGCCGCTGAGCATCGCCTTCATCGCCAACGACGGCAGCATCGTCAACATCGCCGACATGGCGCCGCAGAGCGACGACTCGCACTGCTCGACCAAGCCGGTGCGCTTCGCGCTCGAGATGCGCCAGGGCTGGTTCAACAAGCACGGCATCAAGGCCGGCTTCAAGCTGCGCGGCGCGCCGTTCGGCAACCCGTAGCAGCACGTGCCATCGATCGAGTTCTTCTTCGAGCTTGCATCGCCGTACAGCTATCTGGCTTCGCTGCGGATCGAACGCGTCGCCGAGGAGGCTGCTCGACGCCTGGATTGGTGCCCCATCGACCTTGACGTCGTCTGGTCGGCACAGGGCGTGCTGGAAGCGTATTCCGCCGTTCGACAGCTGAAGCGTTCCTACATCGCCAAGGACTCCCGGCGCTGCGCCGAGGCGCTCGGCGTCTCTCTGAGCAGGCCGGTCACTTCGTCACGCGATACGAAGCTCGCCAAGCTGGCCTACCGGGGCCTGCTCGGCACCGATCGCGCGCTGGCTGAACGCTTCATCCGGGCCGTCTGGCATGCGCACTTCCGCGACGGAGTGCCCATCGGCACCACCCAAGACCTTGCCGCCGCGACGGCTGGCCTGGGTCTGACCCGTGAAGCAATCGACTCGGCCAGCAGCGCCCCGCTGGCCCATGAAGCGCAGGCCGAAGCCAACTCACGTGCCATCGCAACGGGGTGCTTTGGCGTTCCCTGGTTTGTCGCCGATGGCGAGGTCTTCTTCGGTCACGATCGCCTCTCGCATCTGGCCAGCCACCTGCAGCGGCGGTCCGACGCCTCGGGCCCGCACGTCAGGCCACCAGCCGCACCGTGAACCGCATGCCGGCGAAGTCGGGCCGGCTCAGCGCCTGCATCGAGCCGCCGAGCCGTTCGACGATCTCGCGTGCGATCGTCAGCCCGAGGCCGGTGCCGCCGTCGTTGCGCAGGTCGGCGCGTTCGCCGCGCCAGAAGGGTTCGAACAGGCGCGACATCGCTTCTGCCGGCACGCCGGGGCCGTCGTCCTCGACCGTGACCTCGGCGCCGCCGTTGGCCAACGCGCGCACGCGCAGCAGGATGTGCTCGCCGCCGTAGCGGCGTGCGTTGTCGAGCAGGTTGTTCACGACCTCGCCGAGCCAGATCGGGTGCGCGCGCGCCACCACCGGCGCATCCGGCGCATCGAGTTCGATCGTGCGGCCTTCGCGCAGGCTTTGCAGCACCAGCGGCTCGGTGGCTTCGCGCAGCAAGGGCACGATGTCCTGCGGCTGGTGCTCGGCGTTCATCGTCAGCGCGGTCTCCGAGCGCGCCAGGCTGAGCAGCTGGCCGATCAGCCGCGTCAGCCGCTCGCTGGAGCCGCGCAGCTCGCTGAGCAGCGGCCGCCAGCGGCCGTGCTCGCCGCTGGCGGCCAGCTCGCGCTCCAGCTCCTGCGCCAGCACGCGGATGCCGGCCACCGGCGTGCGCAGCTGGTGCGCCGCATCGGCGACGAAGCGGCGCTGCAAGGCCACCGATTGCTGCACGTCGAGCAGCAGCTGGTTGATGCGCTCGATCAACGGCACCGCTTCGGCCGGCACGTTGGCCAGCGGCAGCGGCCGCCAGTCGTGCACGTCGCGCAAGGCGACCTCGTGGCCGACCTCGCGCAGCGGCTTCAGGCCGCGGCGCACACTGAAGGCCAGCATCACGAAGGTCACGACACCGAGCGCCAGCGCCGGCAGCTCGATGGCGATCTGCAGCTCGCGCACGAGGTCGGTGCGGCGGTGCTTGGTCTCGACGACGATGATCGCGACGACGCGGTCCAGCATCGGCGAGGTCACCGAGAACACCGCGCCGCGCACCGCCTCGCCCTGGAAGTCCGCGTCGAACATGCGCGGCCGCGCGAAGCTGTTGCTGCGGTCCAGCGGCACCGGCACATTGGCGTCGCCGGCCAGCGCGAAGCCGTCCAGGTCGACCATCACGAAGGCATTGCGGTCGGTGCTGTCCCAGGTCAGCAGCTCCAGCGTCTGCCGGCTCACGTCGAGCAACGGGCCGCGGTCGGACCACATGACCTTGGCCGCGAGCGCGGCCGCTTCGTCCTGCAGGCTGCGGTCGAAGGCGCCGTTGGCGCTGCTGCGCGCCAGCAGGTAGGCGCCGACGGTGGACAGCGCCAGCCCGACGAGCCAGCTCCAGGCCAGCGGCAGCAGCAGCCGGCGGCCCAGGCTCGGGCCATGCGGCGGCGCCGCGTCGCCGTCCATCACGGCGCGGCCGGGCTGCCGTCTGCGGCTTCGGCCGCCTCCATCACATAGCCGAAGCCGCGCACGGTCTTGATGACGGCACCGAGTTCGGCGAAGCGCTTGCGCAGCCGGTGCACGTAGACCTCGACCGAGTTTTCGCTGAAGTCGGATTCCCAGCTCGACAGGCGCGCGACGATGGAGTCCTTCGACACCACACGCCCGGCGCGCTGCATCAACAGTTCGGTCAGCGCCAGCTCGCGCGGGCTCAAGGCCACGCGTTCGCCGCGAAAGCGCAGCTCGCGGTCGCCGAGGTCGAGTTCGAGCTCGCCCAGGCTCAGCGTCTCGCCGATGCGGCCGGCGGCGCGCCGCTTCAGTGCGCGCAGCCGCGCCAGCAGCTCGGGCAGGTCGAACGGCTTGACAAGGTAGTCGTCGGCACCGGCGTCGAGCCCCTGCACGCGGTCGGCGAGTTCGTCGCGCGCGGTCAGCAGCAGCACCGGCAGCCGGGCGCCGTTGGCGCGCCAGTGGCGCAGCACAGCCAGGCCATCGCGGCGCGGCAGGCCGAGGTCGAGCACGGCCAGGTCGTGGTGGCCGGCCAGGCCCTGGCTCATCGCCTGCTCGCCGTCGGCCAATGGGTCGACGCGCCAGCCTTCACGCTCCAGCGCGTGCTGGATGCCCAGGCTCAAAGCGCGGTCGTCCTCGACCAGCAGGATGCGCATCGAGGACGCCTCGCGTCGTCAGGCGAAGTTGCTTTCCGCGAAGCCCCAGTTCACCAGCTTGTCGAGGAAGGCCTCGACGAACTTCGGGCGCAGGTTGCGGTAGTCGATGTAGTAGGCGTGTTCCCACACGTCGACCGTCAGCAGCGCCTTGTCAGCGGTGGTCAGCGGCGTGCCGGCGGCGCCGGTGTTGACGATGTCGACGCTGCCGTCGGGCTTCTTCACGAGCCAGGTCCAGCCGGAGCCGAAGTTGCCGACCGCCGACTTCACGAAGGCTTCCTTGAAGGCTGCGTACGAGCCCCACTTGGCCGTGATGGCCGCGGCCAGCGCGCCGCCGGGTTCACCGCCGCCGGCCGGCTTCATGCAGTTCCAGAAGAAGGTGTGGTTCCAGATCTGCGCCGAGTTGTTGTAGATGCCGCCGGAGGACTTCTTGATGATCTCCTCGAGCGTCATCGATTCGAATTCAGTGCCCTTCTGCAGGTTGTTCAGGTTCACGACGTAGGCGTTGTGGTGCTTGCCGTGGTGGTACTCCAGCGTCTCCTTGCTGTAGGCGGGCGCCAGTGCGTCGATGGCATACGGAAGTGCAGGTAGCGTGTGTTCCATGAAGCAGTCCTCGTTGTGGTTTGAGCGCGCAGATTGTAGGCACGCGGCGTTCAAGCCGATGGCGGCAGGGGTACCACGTCGACGACCTCGGCGCGGGCACGCCCGTCGGCCCACACCGCCTGCACCACCTGCCCCGGCAGCAGGCCGCGCACCGACACCACCGGCCGGCCGTCGGCGCCTTCGACCCAGGCATAGCCGCGGTGCAGCACGCGCTGCGGGTCCAGCGCGTCGAGCCGTTCGCGCGCCGACGCCAGATGCGCCTGCAGGCGCTGCAGTTGAACTGCGGCGGCGCGACGCAGCCGGCCGGCCAGCAAGGCCGGTGCCTGCGCCTGGCGCGCCAGCTGCGTGCCCAGCGCCTGGCGCAGCCGCGGCTCCAGCGACTGCAGCCGCTGCCCTTGCGCCAGCAGCGTTGCCGCCGGCCGGCCCAGGCGCAGCGCCAGCGTGTCCAGCCGCTGCGCCTGACGGTCGACGGCACGGGCCAGCGCGCGCTGCATCGTCGCTTCGCGCGCCAGCAACGCCGCCAGCAGCTCCGCCTGCGCCGGTGCCGCCAGCTCGGCCGCGGCCGTGGGCGTCGGCGCGCGCAGGTCGGCGGCCAGGTCGGCCAGCGTCACGTCGGTCTCGTGGCCGACGCCGCAGACCACCGGGATCGGGCAGGCGGCCACCGCGCGCACCACCCGCTCATCGTTGAAGGCCCACAGGTCTTCGAGCGAGCCGCCGCCACGCACCAGCAGCAGCGTGTCGACCTCGCGGCGCAGCGCCGCGGCCTGCAGCGCCGCGACCAAGGCCGCCGGCGCCTCGGCGCCTTGCACCGGGCTCGGGTAGATCACCAGCCGCACCTGCGGCGCACGCCGCGCGAAAGCCGTCAGCACGTCGTGCAAGGCCGCCGCGGCCAGCGACGTGACGATGCCGATAGCCTGCGGGTGCGGCGCGATCGTGCGCTTGCGCGCGGCGTCGAACAGCCCCAGCGCCGCCAGCCGTGCCTTCAGGCGCAGGAACTCTTCGTACAAGGTGCCGGTGCCGACACGCTGCAGCGACTCGACCACCATCTGCAGCTCGCCGCGGGGTTCATAGACGCCCAGGCGGCCGCGCAGTTCGACCTGCTGGCCGTCGGCCGGCTGGAAGTCGAGCAGGGAAGCGGCGCGGCGGAACATCGCGCAGCGCAACAGCGCCGCAGCGCCGCTGCTGTCCTTCAGCGAGAAGTAGCAATGCCCGCTGGCCGGGCGCGAGAAGCCCGAAAGCTCGCCGCGCACAGCGACAGCGCCGAAGCGCGCCGCCAGCGCGTCGCCGGTCGCCAGCAGCAGTGCGGACACGCCCCAGACGGTGCGCGGCGACGGCGGCGCGGCCGGCTCAAACATCGGGAGAACCAGCATTGGCGCGGGCCTGGAACTCCACAGCCCCGCTGATGCAGGCCGGAACCGGCAACAGCCACGTCACAAGATTGTCAAATTCGTGCAAGTGCTTGATTCTCATGAAGAAATCATTGCTGAAAATTTGTGCAATGAACCTCGACCCACGCATTGGCGCGGGTTTGCGGCCGGTCGGCGCGGGTTCTCCACAAAGTTGTCCACAGAAGCGGTGGACATTGCGACCGGTTGCAAGGCCGCCTTGCGCGAAGGCCGCGCCGCGGCTTCGTGCTGGGCCATAATCTCGCGCGCCGCGGCATACCCGCCACGATCTCGGAAGAACCCTTGCTGTCGATCATACAAGCGGCCGGTTGGCCGATCTGGCCCCTGCTTTTGTGTTCGGTGGTGGCCTTGGCGCTGATCATCGAACGGCTCTACCACCTGCGCGACGCGCTGGTGGCGCCACCGACCCTGCTCGATGAAGTCATCTCCGTGTCGCGCAACAGCCTGCCCGGGCCCGACGTGGTCACCAAGCTGGCCGACAACTCGGTGCTGGGGCGCGTGCTGGCCGCCGGGCTGCGCAGCGTCATCGCCGAGCCCCGCATCAGCGAAGATGCCTTGCGCCAGTCGCTGGAAAACGCCGGCCGCACCGCCGTGCACAGCATCGAGCGCTATCTGAACACGCTGGGCACGATCGCCGCGGCGGCGCCCTTGTTGGGGCTGTTCGGCACCGTTGTCGGCATGATCGAGATCTTTGGCTCGCAGTCGCCCGGCGGCTCAAACCCGCAGCTGCTGGCGCACGGCATCTCGGTGGCGCTGTACAACACCGCATTCGGGCTCATCATCGCAATCCCGTCGCTGATGTTCTACCGCTACTTCCGCGGCCGCATCGACGAGTTCCAACTCGTCATGGAGATCGCCGCCGAGCACCTGGTACCGCACCTGATGCGCTTCGTGGTGCGCACGCCGGCATGAAATTCAGCCGCCGCAAGCTCGAGGAACCGGAGATCAACCTGATCCCGTTCATCGACGTGCTGCTCGTCGTGCTGATCTTCCTGATGCTGTCGACGACGTATTCGCGCTTCACCGAGCTGCAGGTCAACCTGCCGTCGGCCGACGCCGAGAAGCTGCGCGACCGGCCGGCCGAGATCATCGTCGCGGTGTCCAGCGACGGCCGCTATGCCATCAACCGCAAGGCGGTGGACGGGCGCAGCGTCGAGCTGCTGACGGCCGAACTGACGGCCGCGGCGGCCGGGCGTGCCGACACGGTGGTGATCGTCTCGGCCGACGCGATGGCCGCGCACCAGTCGGTGATCAACGTGCTCGATGCCGCGCGCCGCGCCGGCCTGTCGCGACTGACCTTCGCTTCGCAGACCGGCGCCCGCTGATGACGCTGGCCGCGCGAACGGAGGCGCTGCTGCAGCGCCACTGGTGGCGCCCTGCTCCGACGCTGCTGGCCCAGGCACTGCGGCCGCTATCGTGGCTATACGCGCTGCTGGCCGCGCTGGCGCGGCTGCGGGCGCCGCAGGCCGCGCCGGTGCCGGTGCTGGTGGTCGGCAACCTGATCGTCGGCGGCGCCGGCAAGACACCCGCCGTCGTGGCCATCGTGCAGGCGCTCCAGGCGGCGGGCTGGCAGCCCGGGGTGATCTCGCGCGGCCACGGCCGCAGCGGGGACGGCGTGCAAGCCGTCGGGCCGGACAGCGTGGCCGCGGATGTCGGCGACGAGCCGCTGCTGATCCGCCGCCGCACCGGCGTGCCGGTCTGGGTGGGGCGGCAGCGCGTGGCCGCGGCGCGGGCGCTGTGCGCGGCGCATCCAGCCGTCGACGTGCTGGTGTCCGACGATGGCTTGCAGCACCGTGCGCTGGCGCGCGACGTCGAAGTGGTGGTGTTCGACGAGCGTGGCATCGGCAACGGCTTGCTGCTGCCGGCCGGACCCTTGCGCGAACGGCTGCCCCGGCAGCTGCCGGCGATGCGCCGCGTGCTCTACAACGCCGCCCGGGCCAGCACGGGGCTGCCCGGTGCCATCATCAGCCGGGTGCTCGGCGCGGCCGTGCCGCTGGCCGACTGGCGCGCCAACCGCCGCGACGGCGCCCTGCCGCTGGCCGGGCTGCGCGGCCGGCCACTGCTGGCGGCGGCCGGCATCGCCGCACCCGAGCGCTTCTTCTCGATGCTCGAAGGCGCCGGCCTGCGTCTCACCCGCCTGCCGCTGCCGGACCACCATGCCTACGCCACGCTGCCCTGGCCCGCCGGCACGGCCGACGTCGTGACCACCGAGAAGGATGCGGTCAAGCTCGGCGACACCGGCAGCACCCGCGTCTGGGTCGTCGGGCTAGACTTCGTGCTGCCGCCGACCTTCACCCAGGATCTGCTGCGCGCCCTGGGCGCGCCGCGCTCACGATGACGCTAGACCACCGCCTGATCAACCTGCTCGTCTGCCCCGTCTGCAAGGGGCCGCTGGAGATGGCGCGCGACGAACAGTCGCGGCCGCTCGAACTGGTGTGCCCGGCCGACCGGCTGGCCTTCCCCATCCGCGACGGCATTCCAGTGATGCTGGAAAACGAAGCGCGCAGCGTCGACGGGCCCGCCACGCCATGAAGTTCACGGTCCTGATCCCGGCACGACTGGCCTCGACGCGCCTGCCCGGCAAGCCGCTGGCCGACATCGCCGGCCTGCCGATGGTGGTGCGCGTGGCGCAGCGCGCGGCCGCGTCAGGCGCCGAGCGAGTTGTCGTCGCCGCCGACGACGCGAGCATCGTGCAGGCCTGCGCCGCGCATGGCGTCGCCGCGGTGCTGACCCGCACCGACCACCCCAGCGGCAGCGACCGCCTGGCTGAAGCCTGCGCGCTGCTCGGCCTGGAAGGCGACGATGCCGTCGTCAATGTGCAGGGCGACGAACCGCTGATCGACCCGCTGCTGGTGCACCGCGTCGCCGAGCTGCTGGCCGAGCGCAGCGACTGCGTCATGAGCACCGCCGCGCACCCGATCGACAGTGCGGCCGACTTCGCCAACCCGAACATCGTGAAGGTTGTGCTCGACGCCGCCGGCCGCGCGCTGTACTTCACGCGGGCTTCGGTGCCGTACTGGCGCGACGGGCCGGCTGGCGCCCTGCCCGACCCGGCGCCGCTGCGCCATGTCGGCATCTACGGCTATCGCGCCGGCTTCCTGCGCCGCTACCCGCTGCTGCCGGCGGCGCCGCTGGAGCGGCTGGAGGCACTGGAACAGCTGCGCGTACTCTGGCATGGCGAGCGCATCGCCGTGTTCGTGGCAACGCATGCGCCGGGCGCCGGCGTCGATACGCCCGAAGACCTGGAGCGGGTTCGCGCCTTGTTCGCTTGACGCCCGTCAGGGCCATGCAGGGGTGCGCGTGATAATCTCGTTCGGAGACACGCGCGTGCCCCTGTGCACGCGCCGCAAAACATCACAACGAAAGCTTCGAGGAACCCGATGAGACTGATTCTGTTGGGGGCGCCTGGCGCCGGCAAAGGCACGCAAGCGGCATTCATCTGCCGCCAATTCGGCATCCCGCAGATCTCCACCGGCGACATGCTGCGGGCCGCCGTGAAGGCCGGCACGCCGCTGGGCGTGGTGGCCAAACAGGTGATGGACGCGGGCGGCCTGGTCAGCGACGACCTGATCATCGCACTGGTGAAAGAACGCCTGGCCCAGCCCGATGCCGCCAACGGCTTTCTCTTCGATGGTTTCCCGCGCACCATTCCGCAGGCCGACGCGATGAAGCTGGCCGACGTGAAAATCGATGTCGTGCTCGAGATCGACGTGCCCGACGAAGCGATCATCGAGCGCATGAGCGGCCGGCTGTTCCACATCGCGTCGGGCCGCAGCTACCACGTCAAGTACAACCCGCCGAAAGCGCCCGGCATCGACGACGTCACCGGCGAGCCGCTGATCCAGCGCGACGACGACAAGGAAGCCACCGTGCGCAAGCGGCTGCAGGTCTACCAGAGCCAGACGCGGCCGCTGGTCGACTACTACTCGGCCTGGGCCGCCACCGGCGACACGCTGGCGCCGCGCTACCGCCGCATCAGCGGCACCGGCGGCGTCGACGAGATCACCGCACGCGCGCTGGCCGCGCTGAGCAGCTGAAGGAGCGGCAGCGCATGGACATCGCAGGCAAGGTCTTCATCGTCACCGGCGGCGCTTCAGGGCTCGGCGAAGGCACGGCGCGCATGCTGGCCGCCAACGGCGCCAAGGTCGTGATCGCCGACCTGCAGGTCGAGCGCGGCGAGGCCGTCGCGGCTGAGATCGGCGGCGTTTTCGTCAAGTGCGACGTCAGCCAGGAGGCCGACGGCCAGGCGGTGGTTGCCGCGGCCACCGCGGCCGGCAAGCTCATGGGCCTGGTCAACTGCGCCGGCATTGCACCGGCGGCGAAGACCGTCGGCAAGGAAGGCGCGCATGCGCTGGCCTTGTTCAGCAAGACGATCACCGTGAACCTGATCGGCAGTTTCAACATGATCCGCCTCGCGGCCGAGGCGATGGCGAAGAACGGGCCCGAAAGCACCGGCGAGCGCGGCGTGATGATCAGCACCGCCAGCGTTGCCGCCTACGACGGCCAGATCGGCCAGGCGGCGTATTCGGCCAGCAAGGGCGGCGTCGTCGGCATGACACTGCCGATCGCGCGCGACCTGGCGCGCAACGGCATCCGCAACATGACCATCGCGCCGGGCATCTTCGGCACGCCGATGCTGTTCGGCATGCCGCAGGACGTGCAGGACGCACTGGCCGCCAGCGTGCCCTTCCCGAGCCGCCTGGGCACGCCGCAAGACTACGCCAAGCTCGTGCACCAGATCGTCACGAACGACATGCTCAATGGCGAGGTGATCCGGCTGGACGGGGCGATTCGGCTGGCGCCGAAGTAACCGCCCAGCCGCTGCGCCCGAGACGGTTGGCGCGAATTCGTTGATCGGGGGTCGCCAGCGCAAGGCTGGCGACCCCCGAGTCGCTTCAGGTCAGAAGTCGTAGGTCGCGCGGAGGTAGTACGCGCGGCCCGTCGCGTCGGTGAAGCGCGGGTCGTAACCCTGCTGGAACGTTGCGCCCTGGTTCGAGAACGGCGGGATCTTGTCGCCCACGTTCCGGACGCCAGCCGTCAGCGTCAAGCCCTTCATCATCATCCACGAACCGTACACGTCCCACATCGAGTACGCGCCGACCGTATTGCCCAGGTATGCCGTGGCCACCTGTTGCGGATCGTTCTGGTCGACGTAGTGGGACTTGAAGCGATTCACCAGACCCAAGGTCCAGTCGCCCATCGTCCAGTTGAGATTGGCCGTATGCACCCAGCGGAAGATCGGACCGGCGCCCGAATAGCGCCCGGCATTCTGCTGCCACTCGCCCCCTTCTTCTTGCTGATACTCGTACTTGGCGACATAAGTGCCGTTCAGATCGAACCGCAGCGAGCCGGCACTCCCCAAGTCGAACTTGGAATTGACGCTCAGGTCGAAACCATGGGTGTTGATGCCGCCCAGATTGGCTGATGTGTCGATGATGTAGCCGCAGTCGGTCCCCGGGCAATCTCGGCCACTGATCGAAAGCTGGCCCGCGGGGTTTCTCTGGAACAAGGCAGCGTACTTGGCCGGGTCTCCGAAGATCAATTCTTCAGGCAGCGCATTGATCGAATGCTGAAGCTTGATCCAGAAAAGATCGACGGCAACGCTGGTGCCGCGGATCGGCTCCAGCACCAGACCGAAGGTGATGTTCTTCGCCTTCTCGGGCTTCAGGTCCTTGTTGCCACCGGCCTTCAGCATGAACTGCGTGTCGCAGAATTGTGCGTTGGCGCCCGTCGTCGGCACGCCTCCCGGGCAAAGGGTCGGATCGTCCCAGGGGTTGGCGGTATTCGTGTAGGTGTTCGGTGCATTCAACTCGAACAGCGACGGCGCTCTGAAGCCGGTGGAATACGAGCTGCGGAACAGCACTTGAGGCATCGGCTGGAAGCGAAGCGAGACCTTCGGGTTCACCGTGTTGCCGAAGTCGCTGTAATGGTCGTCGCGCAGAGCCGCCGTCATCTCGAACGACTTCACGATCGGAACGTTCAACTCGGCGTAGGCCGCGGCCACGGTTCTGGAGCCGACGCTGTTGGTGGCCGGATCGAACCCCGAGCTGGACTGGACCAGCGCGGCGAAGCCGGCGTTTGCCACGTCGGAGAACTTCTCGCGGCGGAACTCGGCGCCGACCGCCAGCGCGGCTTGACGCCCGGCTCCGAACCAGTCCCCCACTTCGCGGCTGGCATGGCCGTCGACCGTCCAGGTCTCGCCCTTCGCGCTTTGCAACTGGCCGGTGACCAGGTTGCTGTTGATGAACGCCTGCGTCGCCGCCGTCTGGGCGCCGAAGGGGTTGAACGAGCCGTTCATCGACCCGGCATAGATCGCATCGTCGTTGAGGTAGCCCCCAGTGAGCCGGTCATCGATCTTGTTCTGGTTGTAGGCAATCCCGGCCTGGTAGTCCCAGCCTGCCAGCGCACCGTCCAACGTAGCCAGCAGGCGCTGCTGCGTGTTCTTCGTCTCGCCCTGGCGGCCGCCGCCGGGAACCGCGCGCCAGTTGGCGAACACGGGCTGCGTGCTGTCGATGGTGCCACCGGTCGGCGCGGGCGTGATGCCACCGCCGGGGTAGAACGTCGAGCCTGGATCAATTTGCAAGCCGAAGTACGGCACCGGCGCGATCGTGGTCGAGACCTTGTCGCGCGTGATGAAGTACTCGAGGCCGAGCTGGTGGCCACCGCCAAGCTTGAAGGTCCCCTTCAACATCGCCGAGACACGCTCGGACTCGGGGATCAGATCGACCCACTTCGTATAGTCGTAGCGGCAGGTCGTGCCGTCGGCGGCCGCAAAGATGAATGGGTTCGAATTGCAACCCGGCGCTGCAGAATTCGAGAGGAAGGCATATGTCGGGTTGCCATCAGTGTCCAGCGAGCCGTCGGTCCAGTTGTAGTTGGCCGGGTCCGGGGCGCCGGAAGACTTCGCGATGCCGTGCGACGGAATGTTGCCGGAAGCGCCGAATGCGCGTTGGGGCGCCGAGATCTTGTTCTGCTTCTGGAGATCGAGCATCCCCATGATGTTGTAGCCGTTCGTTTCCAGATCGCCGAAGCCGTAGCCGATGTTGGCGTTGGACGACTTGCCGCCGTCATGCTGCGGCTTTTGCGCCTGCAGCATGATCGTGCCGCCCTTGAAGTCCTTGCGCGTGATGAAGTTGATCACGCCGCCGATGGCGTCGGTGCCGTACAGCGACGATGCGCCGTCGCGCAGCACTTCGATGCGCTCGAGCGCAGCGATCGGGATCATGTTCAGGTCGGGTGCGGAGCCGTCGATGGCGTTGTCCGCGACGCGCCGACCGTTCAGCAGGACCAGGGTCTTGTTAGGCCCCAAGCCGCGCAGATCGGCGAACGCGGCACCGCCGGTGCCGGCACCGACAGACTGGCTCGTGCCGAGCGACGACTGGCTGGCCGATATGAAGGAGATCGCCTGTTCAATGCTGGTGACGCCCTGGCTGCGCAGGTCGCTCATCTTGAACACCGTGACCGGCACGGCGGTTTCGGCATCGATCCGCTTGATCGCCGAACCGGTGATCTCGATCCGTTGCCCCGCATCCTGCGCGACAGCCGGGATCGCGCCCAGCGCGACCAATACGGCGGCGCAAACTTGCGTTCGCTTGAACATGACGTTACTCCTGTGGTGACAGTTGATCGATAGACCCGGGCCGCGAGCAAGGCCCATGCCGGCTTTGTAAACCGACCGTGGCGGAGGCCCGCGACACTTGTAAATCCATTGTCAAGGTCGGTTGCGATGCGGACCCTACGGGAAAGCCATGACGAACCGCGTGGAAGCTATCCACGCCCGCCGCAGGTTGCAGCGCCGGACAATGAGGTGCCACCAGCAGCCACCTGTGAAAGCAGCCGTCGCAGGGCGTCAGCGTCGTGTCATAGATCGTTGCAAACCGGAGGCATCGAATAGCCCGCTTGCGTTGCCACGCGGCAACAGCGACGCCGAACTACTGAATGCGTCGCACCTTCGGGGATTGCTTGATGCCTTCGATGTGCATGAAGTAGCTGCCGAAGCTGCCGCGTGTGATGCGCACCTTCGGGTCGCGCAGGTCATAGACCCCTTCGCTGCCATCGGTGACCTGCCAGACCTGACCGTTGGCAAGCTTGATGCGCGTCTGTGGCTGCCAGCCGTCGAAAGCACCGCTGATGCTGCTTTCCAGCGTGCCGATCTCCACCGGCGCCACCGGCGCCGGGGCAGGCAAGCCGAAGTTCGCGGTTGACGGAGCGGTCGGCGGCGGCACGGGCGCTGCCGGCACGGTCGGCGTCGCGACGGCTCCCGGAGCGCCGATGTCGATGCGGTCGTAGCAGGCCAGCCGGGTCAGCACCTCGGTGACTTGGCGGCAGCGCTGCAACGCGTCGACAGCGTCACCGGGGGGCCGCATCGGCGAGTTGGGCGCCGGCCAGCAGGGCCAGCGAACTCAAGGCGCGCGAAGCTTCCTTCAGGTAGCGATTCATGGGCGGCGGACCACGCGCGGAACGGTGGCTTCGAGTTGCTCGTTGATCATGTTGCGAAGCGCCATGATCTTGCCGGCACTGTCGAGAATCGTCCAGGGATCGGCGGTACCGGTGCCCGATGCCGTCAGCACCTTGCCCGTCGTGCTGATTTGCGTGTGCTCGACGGTCGAGGTCGCCAGGTCGATCACCGACACCCGCATGTAGACATACGGCGCCAGGTAGCCCACGGTGACCTCGTTCGTGCCAATCAGGCGCAATCGAAACTCGCGGTCGAGGTAGTAGCCGACACCTTCGACCTTCCCATTGCCCAGCCGCAACAGCCCGGTGTCCATGCGCGCATCGGCACGGTAACGGGTGACCAGCAGGAGGTGCGTCACCGGGCTGCCGCGCAGCGGCTTCAGGATGCCTTCGGGCAGCGTGGCGCGGGTGCCGTCGAAGAACTCGTCCTGCTTGGCGTAGATCGCCGGATCGGTGATCTTCAGCGGCGCCGCCCTGGCGCTGGCATCGGCCTGCAGAACCGCATCGGTCGCGGCCTTCAGCGCCGCCACTTCCAGTACGTCGAACGTGAGGGGCACCACTTCGACCGCATTGCGGCCGATCTTTGTACCGGTGGTCGGCTCGTCGCCGACGATGCGCAGTGCATCACCGATCAAGGTGACGACCGCGTACACGCGGCCACTATCCTCCGCCGCAGCCGCCGGACGCAGCAGCACGATCAGGCCGAGCAGAACGATGCAACCGAAGCGCTTCGGGCCATTGAACATATTTTGAGTCTCCCTTCGATCGCAGTGTATTGGCCGCTGAACCATTGCGCAGGCTCGGCGTCGCGTTCACCAATGAAACAAGACCCGAAGGCCGGGGCCGTCGGGTCTTGCTGCATCAAGCGGCGCCGCAGGACTGCGGCCTTGCGGCACGTCTGTCGCGATCAGTACTCGAGCCGCACGCCGACGTAGTAACGACGGCCAATGGCGTCGTAGACGTCGGCAGCGGTCGTCGAGCCTGTCACGTTGCCAGGCACGCCGCTCGGAATCGACGGCGGCTTGGTGCCGAACAGGTTGTCGATGCCGAGGTAAAAGCGCGCCTTGCTGTAGGTATAAGACAGCTGGATGTCCGTGTAGGTCTTGGCACCCACCTTCACGGCCCCCGGGGCCAGCGTCGGCGAGTTCGAGTCGTTGGGGTCGGTGTTGAACTGGGCCAGGAACTGGTCGTCCACGGCCGAGGCGCCGATGTAGGTCGTTGTCGTGGCAACGCCGAACGGGCCCCAGTTGTAGCCGAGTTGCAGCGTCGCCTTGTCTTTGGCCGAACCGATCTCGCCCGCGAACAGGTCACGTTCCGAGCCCGGCAGCGGCGTGACGTAGCCCTTGCTGACGTGCGTGTACGACAGCTTCGAGTTGAAGCGGCCGGGGCCCAGCTTGTCGCTATACGAACCGGTGATGTCGATGCCTTCGGTGAACAGGTCGCCGCTGTTCGTCGACGCCGAGTCGATCCTCTCCAGCGAGCCGGCACTGTTGGCGCCGACCGCCGCCGGTCGGCGGTTGATGAACTGGCAGAACGACGCGTCGCCGCCGTAGCACTGATCCAGGATGAACGAACGCGGCGTCGAGACGATCGCGTCGTTGACCTTGATCTTGAAGTAGTCGGCGGTGAAGGAGAAGTTCTTCAGGTACGACGGCGTATAGACCAGGCCCAGCGTCAGCGAGTGGCCCTTTTCTTCGCTCAGGTTGGGGTTGCCGCGGTCGAAACCGCTGATGCCCTGGATGTCGGCCTGGTTCAGCGTGAACGCGCCGTTGGCCGCGATGTTGGCAGCGACGCCGGCGTTGGCACGGCAGGCCACATCGGTCGCGCCGGTGGACGTGGCAGTCACGCCGAGGCAAGGATCGACCAGCCCGGTCGGGAAGGTCTGGCTCGGCGGCGAGTAGAGTTCGCCGATGTTCGGCGCGCGTGTCGACAGCGCCTTGGTGGCGCGGAAACGCAGATCCGAAATCGGCGCCCATTCGAAGGCGGTATTCCAGCTCGTCGTGCCGCCCACCGTGGAATAGTCACCGACACGCACCGCGCCGGACACGGTCATCTGCTTGGCGAATGGCGCGTCCTTGATCAGCGGCACGCGGGCTTCGATGAAGCCTTCCTTGACGTTGAACTTGCCTTCGGTGCGCGGGATTGCGTTGCCTGCGTTCAGGCCGGCCTGCTGCAGCGGGTCGAACTCGCTGCGCGAATACTCTTCGCGGAACTCGACGCCGGCGGCCATCCCCACGGGCCCGGCCGGCAGGGTGAAGGGCTCGCCGCGCACGGTGCCGCCGGCCAGCTTCTGCGTCGTGAACGTGGCTAGCATGCTCGGCGCGATGACGTACTTCAGTGCGTCCGCCGAGATCGAGTTGAAGCCGAAGACGTTGATCGGCACGCAGCCCTGCTTGCGGGCCTGGGCATCGATACAGATCGCCTCGGTCGTGTTGCCGTTGCCATTGACGTCATTGACGTCGGGTATCGCTTCGAGGGCGTTGCGGAAGTTCAGTACATTGACCTGGCCGCTGGAGACCTGCGACTCCTTGGTCGAACCGTAGGCCAGATAGGCGTCGTAGTCCCAGTTCTTCAGGAACGAGCCCTTCAAGCCGGAAACGATGCGGAAGGTGTCGCGGTCGGCGGTGTTTCCGCGGTTGCCGACCTCGGACAGGCGACGCGTGAACGAGTAGTCCTTCAGGCCGTCGCCAGTGGTGTCGGTCATTTCGGCCAGTAGCGTGGCCGGAATGTACGGGTTGGCCAGGATCTGGTTGCCGACGCGGAACTCCGCCGGGCCGACGCCGGTCGCCGGATAGATACCGCCGGTGGCCGCAGCGGAATCGAGCGGGAACGGCTCCAACTTGCTTCGCGTCTGCGCTTGCGCGTAGGTGCCTTCGATGAAGGCGCTGTGATTCTCGTTGAGCTGGATTTCGCCCTTGCTGGCGAACAGGAAGCGCTCGGTCGGAACCGCCAGCGTCCGGTAGGCCTGGCGGTTGAAGCCGGTGGCGCCGACGCCATCGCCGGCCGGGCCGTTGGTCGAGAACGGAATGATGTTGCCGTTGGCGTCGAACGTACGGTTCTTCGCGCCACCGGTCGCCGTGCCGTTGGTGTCGTAGAAGATGCGCCCTTGCGGCGCAAAGCTCGAGAAGAACGGCGATGCAGCCGTCAAGATGTCGTGGTAGTCACCAGTCACGCCAGCACCGAGCGAAAGGCTGTCGAGTTCGCCGCCCGGACGATCCTTGCCCGCCACCACGCCCTGCTTCGAGTAGGCGAAGTGAGCCATCAGGCTCGCCTTGTTGTCGGCCGAGTTGCTGCCGAAGGTGATGCTGAACTTCTGCTTCTTGTCGTCGCCCTTCTCGCTCTGGCCGATCGACGCGTCCATCGCGATGCCTTCGAAGGACTTCTTCAGGATGATGTTGACGACCCCGGCCACGGCGTCGGAGCCGTAGGTTGCCGATGCGCCGCCGGTCAGGATGTCGACACGCTCGATGAAGTCGGTCGGGATCGCGTTCAGGTCGACAGACGCACTGCCCGGCACACCCGCCACGAAACGACGGCCATTGACCAGCACCAGCGTGCGGTCGGAGCCGAGGTTGCGCAGGTTGATCGTCGTCACGCCGGCGCTCGAGGTCAGGAAGTTCGAGTTCGTGCGGCTCAAGCCCGGGGTACCGATGGCCGGCGTCTTCACCAGCAGTTCCTGGATGTTTGTGACGCCGGATTTCGCGATGTCTTCGCCCGTCAGCACTTGCACCGGAGACGGGGACTCCGCGCCAAGGGTCAGCAGGCGCGAACCGGTGATCTCGATACGCTCGCCCGACTGTGCGAAGGCTGGCAGTGCGCCGAGGGCCAGCGTGCCGCCGAGCGCGATCAGCACGCCGGTACAGACTTTGGTTTTCTTGAACATGTAAACAGGACTCCTCAAAAGATTTCCGGATAGACCGTCAGCCGTTTGCAAGATGCGTACCGGTTTTGTTAACCAGGTCTTCGCAAACCAGCAACATGTATACCGATTGTCGCGGCAAGAAATTTTCGACCCAGCCCCGGGTAATCCATAGTCCGCCCAAGGTTGGTGGACTCGACCCACGTGCCGGCGCTGACCTTGCTCTTGATCCTTTTTTAGAATCAACGACTTGGCGCTGGCATCGGCGGGCATGGGTCGTGGCCGGATAGGGCATGTCCCTAGGGGGGTCGAGGAGGCGCGTTGGTGTCCCGCAACAACTGATGCTCATCGGTGTCGGAACACATCACGCCAGTGCGGTCAGTCCTGGCCGGCAAGGGCCTCCCCTACACTTGTTGAACATGAATGCGCCGTTGACCGGGCCCTCGAGTCGATCGCTCGGCTTGCTGCTGCAGCAGGGCCTGCAGGCACGCAACGAAGGGCGGCTGGAGGCTGCGCAGGCAGCCTTCGCCGACGCGCTGAGCCTTGCGCCCGAACATCCGGTTGCGCTGCTGCTGCTCGGCGAGTTTGCGCAATCGCAAGGCCGCCTGCCGGAAGCCGAAGAACTGCTGGAGCGCTCGCTGCGCGCAGACCCGCTGCAGGCCCATGCCTGGAGCCGCATGGGCTCGATACAGGAGGATCGGGGCCGTTGGACCGATGCCGAGCAGTCGTACCGGCGCGCCGCGGAGTTGAAGCCCGACCACGTCGAAGCGCTCTACAACCATGCCCGGCTGTTGCGCCTGTTGGGCCGTCCAGCGGAGGCTGCGCAGAGCCTCGCCCAAGGCCTGAGCGCCAAGTCGCGCCCGCCGACGCTGCTGGCGCAGATGCTGCAGCTGCAGGCGCTGTTGCAAGAAGAGGCTGGCCAACTCGATCGGGCCCTGGCGACGCTGGACCAGGCACTCGAGGCCACCCCAGGCCGCGCGGCCCTGCACCACAACCGGGGCGTGCTGTTGCAGCGCCTGGCCCGTGCGGCGGACGCACTCGCCGCACACGATCGCGCACTGGAGCTGGGGCTTGACGCCGCCGACGCCCACTACAACCGGGGCAACAGCCTGCAGAGCCTGGGCCGATCGGCCGATGCGTTGCTGGCCTATCGCACGGCATTGACGCGCGACCCGCAGCATGCGCTGGCCTTGTACGACACCGCTCGACTGCGCTGGCGGCTGGGCGATGCCGACTTCAGCGCCGAACTGGACGCCGCATCCGCGGCAGCGCCCGGCTCACCGCTGGCGCCCGGTATCAAGGGTCGCCTGCTGCTGCGCGCCGGCCGCCATGCCGAGGCGGCCGCCAGCTTCGCGCAGGCGGCGGTCTTGGCCGACACGACGGCGGGCTATTTCGACGGCCTCGGCCAAGCGCTTGGCCGGCTGGGCCGTTTTGAAGAGGCGCTCGCCGCCCACCGACGCGCGGTCGACCTGGCGCCGCAGCAGGCGGCCACCCATATCAGCCACGCCAGCAGTTTGCTGCAGGCCGGCCAGCCTTCGCTGGCGGCGCAGGTCGCGGAGGCTGCCGTACGCCTGGACCCGCTGGACCAACAGGCTTGGGCCTTGTTGGGCCTGGCCTGGCGCGCCAGCGGCGATGCCCGGGAAGCGTGGCTGAACGACTACCGCCAGCAGGTGCAGGTGTTTGACCTGCCGCCTCCCGAGGGTTGGCCCGACGTGCGCAGCTTCAACCGTGCACTGGCCCTCGCGCTGGAACAGCTGCACACCGATGCCCAAGCGCCGATCGACCAGACCCTGCGCCATGGGAGCCAGACGCTGGGCGACATCTTCGAGCAGCATCACCCGCTGGTGATGCTGCTCAAGGGCCGGATTGCCGAAGCCGTGGACCGCTACATCGCGCACCTGGACGCGCTGCCGCGGGACGACGGCCATCCGCTGCTGGGCCGCACGTCGTCACGCTGGCGTTTCGCCGATTCGTGGTCGTCGCGACTGCGCAGCGGTGGTTTCCACACCCCCCATGTACATCCGCATGGGTGGATCAGCTCGTGCTACTACGTTGCCTTGCCGCCGGCGATGGCGGCCGGCGGCGACCGCGCCAACCCGCAAGCGGGCTGGATCACCTTCGGCATGCCCGACATCGCCGTGCCGGGCCATGACCTGGGCGCGCAGCGTGCAGAGCGGCCGCAGGTCGGCCGCCTGGTGCTGTTCCCATCGTTCATGTGGCATGCCACGGTGCCGTTCGCCGACACGCAGCCGCGCGTCACCGTGGCCTTCGACGTGCTGCCGCTGGCGTGAGTGGCTGAGGCCGACCCCAAAGAAAAAGGCGGGCCTCTTGGCCCGCCTTGCGTTGAGAACAACCGCCCAGGCTTAGAAGGCTGCCGTGGCGCTCAGCGTGTAGCGGCGTCCGATCACGTCATACACCGACGGAAAGGTATTGCCGAAGTTGCTGGAGCCGGGGCCGATGCCGGTGCCGACAAGCGGGGGATCCTTGTCGAAGGCGTTGTTCACCGTCATCGACAGTTTCAGGTTCTTCATCGCCTGCCAGGTGCCGTTCAGATCGAAGTAGTTGTAGGCCTTGATCGTCGTGAATTGCGGCTGGTATCCGGTGTTCACCTGCTGCACTTGCGTGCTGCCGATGTAGCGCCAGTTGTAGCCCAGCGAGAAGTCGCCGACAGTCCAGGTGGTGCGTTGAGCGAACTTGGTCTTGGCGTACGGGGGGCCAACATCGACGCCGTAGTAACCGGACTGCTCCAGGGTCGCCACGGTCGGCAGCGACTTGAAGTCAGCCTTGTTCAGATGACTCAGCGCCAGGCTCATGTCGAGGCGGCCCCAGGTCGGCGCCCCGACCATGCTCAGCGGCATGCGGTAGGTGACACCCACGTCCACGCCCGAGAAGTTGTACGCCCCCAGGTTGGACTGCTGCGTGATCACCCCCTTGCTGCCCACGCCATTCAGGCCGCCGTTCAGCGCGTCGCGCTGGATGGCCTGGCAGAACACGTTGTAGGCAAAGCCTGGATTCAGCGTCGGATCGTAGCAACCGCTGATGACCTGGCCCGCCGTGGCGCTGGACACCGCTTCGGCGATCTTGATCTTCCAGAAATCCACGCTCAGCGACAGGTTCTCGACAAAGCCCGGATCCCAGACGAAGCCGAGCGTGGTCGTGTCGGCCTTCTCCGGCCCCAGGCTGGGGTTGCCACCGGCGGTGTTGTTGATCTGGCTCGAAGACGGCGCGGCCACGGAACCGATTTGCGCAACCGGCACACCGGTCTGTTGGCACACATTGGTCAAGGTACCCGCGACGCCGGCGTCGGCGGCGACGATCTTGGTGCCTTGGCAGGGGTCGACAGCCAGCGTGGCCAGGCCGGTCGTGACCGGCTGGTACAGCTCGTTCACGTTCGGCGCCCGGGTGGCGCGTTGCTGCTCACCGCGGAAACGCAAACCCTTGATCGGCGACCAGTCCAGGCCGCCCTTCCAGCTGCCGTAGGTCTGGCTCGTGCCGGCGGAGGTCTTGAAGTCGGTGCTGCGGTAGCCGCCTTCGATGTTCAGCGCCTGCACGCCCGGGAGGTTCTGGACCAGCGGCAGAACGGCTTCGACGTAGTACTCGTTGAACTTGAGTTCGCCGCTGCGGTCCGGTGTCGGTGCGCCGCTGCCGAGCAATTCGCCCTGCGTCTGGATCACGGCATCGGACTTGTTGCCGCCGAAAACCTTGCGGGTTTCAAGACCGAGCGCCAGGTTCAGCGGGTTCTTCGCCATCGGGCTCCTGGCGATGCCGACCTCGCCGCTCGCCGAAGCCGAGATCACGTCTTGCCGCACTTCCGTGGTGGCGAAGGTCGGGATGCTGAGGTAGTTCAGCATTTCCTGCGTGATCGAACCTGCCGCGCCGAACAGGTTGACCGGCACGCAGCCACCGGTGGTGACGGTACAGGTCGTCGTGTTCAGCGCGCGCACGGCTTGCTGCAGCTTGCTGTTCGAGAATCCGTTGGCAGTCTGCTGGAGCTGGTTGGACTTGCCGGACTGGTAGTAGGCGTCGTAGCTCCACGAGTCCAGGTACGGAATGTCGCCACGCAGGCCGGCGGTGTACTGGATCGTCGTGTTGTCGTACGTGTAGACGCGCGGGCCGGCTTCGACGAAGCGTCGTGCGATGTTGGCCCTGAATTCGGTCGCGTTCCCGGCCACGCAGTTGGTGCTGGAAATGCCGTACGCGGCGCACAGCTGCTGACGCACCGGATCCGTGATGTACGGGTTGCCGATCGGGATGTTGAGCGCCACGCCGAAGGTGCCCGACGGCGCCAGGTTCAAGGTCACATTGCTGCGCGTGTAGAAGATCTCGGTGTAGGCCTCGGCGTAGTCGTTGATGCGGAAGCGGCCGAGCGCCGTGGCTTGCGTGCGCGTCAGCGGCGTCTCGAAGTAGTTCGGCGGGTTGGTGTTGTAGCCATCGGGCGGGCCTGAGCTGACTGCCGCTCGCAGCAGACCCGTGGTCGAGTCGATCACTTTCGAGCCGTTGATCGGCGAGGGCATGCCCGACCAGATCGCGGGCACCGAGGTACCGGAGTAGCCGCCCGGGTTGCCGGTGGTGGAGCTGATCACGGTGTTGGCATAGTCGCGCTCACCCAACTTGAGCGGGTTGGTGCGGGTCGTGCCGATGTGCACCGCGACATTGCCACGGCCATCAGCCAGGTTCGCGCCCAGCGTCAGGTCGTTCTTGTAGCGCTTGGCATCACCCTTGTCGGAAACGCTGTACAGCGTGGTTGCCTCGACGCCGGTGAAATTGCGCTTCATCACGAAGTTGACGACCCCGGACACGGCGTCCGCGCCGTACACCGCCGATGCGCCGCCGGTGACGAGATCGACCCGGTCAATCAGCGAGACCGGCACGTTGTTCGTATCGACCACGCCGAAGAGGTTGGCGGGCACCATGCGCTTGCCGTTGAACAGCACCAAGGTCCGGTTGCTGCCCAGACCACGCAGATCGATCGAAGCGATACCGGTGGACCCGTTGTTCATGGCGGGGCCGATGGCGGGATAGGCGGAAGGCAGGCTCCGAACCAGTTCTTCGATGGCCACCGGCTGGGTGGTGTCGATGTCGGCCTTGCCGACCGACGTGATGGGGCTGCTGGACTCGTTACCGATGGACTTGATGCGCGAGCCGGTGATCTCGACGCGCTCCTGGGCCCAGGCGGGTTGCGCCCCGGCCAGTAGCGTTCCGCCCAGCGCCATCAAGACGCCGGTGCTGATTTTGGTTCTCTTGAACATGTAGATCGAACTCCTAGTGAAGGGTTTCCGGTCAATCCCACTCGCGGCAGGGTCACCGCACGACGTGTGTAAATGGATTCTTACAGCAACCGTTATTTACGTTCGGCGACATCGCTTCACCGGCGCTGATCCGGCCCGGCGTTTACCCCCATGGCAGAGTTCTGTTACAGACAAAACTCCTTGTTTTTCAAATGCTTATGGGCAACTTTGCGCATCGAATCGGCGCCCATGTAGGGGGGCGGATTTCGTGTAAATGCGCTCGCCGGCGTTGGTGTCTAGCAACACCTGGGGCGTTGCCGCGGAACGACGAACCGCCGAGCGGGCAAAAGCGTGCCGGCGGTGAGCCGGCAGGCCACCGCGGCGACAGCTGCCGGGCGACTCAGCCCGTCACCAGGCGCGGCACAGCCGCGAGCAACGCGCGCGTGTAATCGCGCTGCGGATTCCCCAGCACCTCGGCGCAAGGCCCCTGCTCTTCGATGCGCCCGGCGCGCATCACCGCAATGCGGTCGGCGATGTATTCGACGACGCCGATGTTGTGCGTGATGAACAGGTAGGACACGCCAAGCTCGCGCTGCAGTTCGCGCAGCAGGTTCAGGATCTGCGCCTGCACCGAGACGTCGAGCGCCGAGGTCGGTTCGTCGCAGACGATCAGCCGCGGCTGCACGGCGAGTGCACGCGCGATGGCGATGCGCTGGCGCTGGCCGCCGGAGAATTCGTGCGGGTAGCGCAGCAGCGCATCGCGGCGAAGGCCGACCTGGTCGGTGAGCTTCTCGATGCGCGCGCGCCGCGCCGGCGCGTCCAGGTCGCGGTGCAACGCGATCAGGCCTTCTTCGAGCAGGTCGAAGACGCGCATGCGCGGGTTCAGCGACGCAAACGGATCCTGGAAGATGATCTGCACCTGCCGCCGCGCATCGACCAGCGCGCTGCCGTTCAGATCGAACAGGTTGCGCCCTTCGAGCAGCGCCTGGCCTTCGGTGTGGGCCACGTTGCGCAGCAGTTGCACGATGGCCTTGCCGGTGGTCGTCTTGCCGCAGCCCGACTCGCCGACCAGCGCCAGCGTCTCGCCGGCGCCGACCTGGAACGTGATGTCGTCGACGGCATCGAAGTAGCCGCGCACGCGCTGCAGCAGGCCGCCGCGGATCGGGAAGCGCACGCGCAGGCCTTGCACGTCGAGCAGCGGCGCGATGGCACGATCGGGCGCCGCCGATCGCGCGGACGACGGTACGGCCGGCAGGCTCGCCGGTGCCGCCGCACCCGGCACGCCGGGGCTGTGCAGCAGGCAACGCGCCTGGTGCAGCGGCAGCACGTCGATCAGCTCGGGCCGCGTGCTCGCGCAATGCGGCATCACCGAGGCACAGCGCGGCGCGAAGCGGCAGCCGTCGAAGCTTTGCCACAGCGGCGGCACGGTGCCGGCAATGGCTTCCAGCGCCACGCTGCGGCGCTCGCTGCCCGGCAACGCGCGCAGCAGCGCGCGCGCATACGGGTGCAGCGGCCGCGCGAAGAACTCTTCGGCGGGAGCCACTTCGATGATCTGGCCGGCGTACATCAGCGCCACGCGGTGCGCCATGCCGGAGACCACCGCCAGGTCGTGCGTGATCAGCAGCAGCCCCATGTGCTGCTCGCGCTGCAGGTCTTTCAGCAGCTCGAGGATCTGCGCCTGGATCGTCACGTCGAGCGCCGTCGTCGGCTCGTCGGCGATCAGGAACTCGGGTTCGGTGGCCAGCGTCATCGCGATCATCACGCGCTGCTTCTGGCCGCCGCTCATGCGGAACGGGTACTCGTCGATGCGCCGTTCGGGCTCGGGGATGCCGACGCGACGCAGCCAGTCGATGGCCTTGGCACGCGCGGCCGCACCGCGCAACTCGGTGTGCGTCTCGATGGCTTCGACGATCTGGTCGCCGATGCGCATCACCGGGTTCAGGCTCGTCGACGGCTCCTGGAAGATCATGCCGATGCGGCCGCCACGGATGGCGCGCATGCCCGACTCCGGCAGGTCGACGATGTCGGTATCACCGAGCATCACGCGGCCGCCGGTGACGCTGCCGTTTTCAGGCAGCAGCCGCATCAGCGCCAGCGCCGTCATGCTCTTGCCGCAACCCGACTCGCCGACCAGCGCGAAGGTCTCGCCGCGCGTGATGCTCAGGCGCAGGCCGGCGATGGCTCTGACGATGCCGGCCTCGGCATCGAGCTCGACCTCGAGGTCTTCGATCTGCATCATGCCGCGGCCTTCTTGGTCAATCCCAAACGTGGCCGGAAGGCACGTGCGCGGGGGTCGAAGGCCTGCTGCACGCCGTCGGCAAACAGGTTCGCGGCCAGCACCAGCACGACCATGAAGCCGAAGGCCGCAGCGAAGGACCACCAGACCACCGGGTCGCGGCTCATCTCGCTGCGCGCCAGGTTGATCATGCCGCCGAAGCTGCTGGTCGATGGGTCGACACCGACGCCGACGTAGGTCAGCACGGCTTCGTAGAGGATCAGGTCGCTGAACGACAGCACCGTCGTGATCAGCACCAGGTGCACCACGTTGGGGAAGACATGGCGGCGCATGATGCTGGCTGGTGCGACGCCGAAGGCCATCGCGGCCTGCACGAATTCGAGCTCGCGCAGCTTCAGCGTTTCGGCACGCACCAGTCGGCACAAGGTGGCCCAGCCGGTCAGGCCGAGGATGGCGCAGAGCAGGAAGACCTTCAGGTCAGACCGCTCGACGCCGGTCTCGAACCAGTCGGGGTGCTTGTCGAGCCAGACCTGGACCATCAGTACGCAAGCCGCGATGAGCAGCACGCTGGGCACCGACGACAGCGTCGTGTACAGGTACTGCACGACCTCGTCGACCCAGCCGCGGAAGTAGCCCGCCAGGATGCCCAAGGTGATGGCGATCGGCAGCGTCGCCAGCGTGGCCAGCGTGCCGATGACGAAGGCCGTGCGCACGCTCTTCAGCGTCTGCACGAGCACGTCGTTGCCGGTGCGGTCGGTGCCGAAGACATGGTAGTGGCCCATCAAGCCGATCACGGCACCGGCCAGCAGGCAGATCACGCCGAAGGTGATCAGCAATGCGCGCACGGGCAGGTGCGTGCGGTCGGCGGCGATGTCGCGCCCGGCCTGCAGCCAGCCGCCGTGGCGGCGGCTCAGCAGCGCGGCCACGCCGGCGCTGGCCAGCAGCGCCACCAGCAGGCCGCCGGCAGCGCCGACCAGTGCACGCGTCGTCAGGTCGGCCGTCCATTCGCGCGCGGGATCCTTCAGGTGCGCGCCGCCGAAGGCCAGCCGTGGAAACTCGCGCAGGATCTGGCCGTCACGCGTAACCACCTGCTTGCTGTAAGCCAGATAGGCCAGCGGTTCGGAGTAGCTCGACTCGCGCATGCCGATCTGCCGCACCAGCACCAGGTCCAGCAGCGACTGCGTGCGGCTGTCGTAGAACGACTGGTCGGCCGCCTGGCCGCCGCTGCTCGTGAGCAGGCGGCGGAAGTGCACGCTGTCCAGGGCCGTGACGCCCATGAACAGCAGCAGCACCAGCGCCGAACACAGCGCCGCCGGGTCGCGCACGACCTTGGACCAGGTGGCGCTGAGCTGCGGGCTGCGCAGCACGCGCACGGCGTAGACGATGAGTGCGACGAACAGCGCCCACAGCGCGGCGTCGGTCCACAGCAAGACGAACTTGAATCCCATGTCGAGTCTTCCCGTCAGGCCAGCCGCACGCGCGGGTCGACCCAGGTGTAGGCGATGTCGATCAGCACGTTGCTCGCGATGTACAGCGCCGAGCCGAGGAAGACCATCGAGCGCACGATCGCGAAGTCTTGTCCGCCGATGGCTTCGATGACGAAGGCGCCGAGGCCGGGGATGCCGAAGAAGCTCTCGAACACCAGGCTGCCGAGAAAGACATACGGCAGGTACGAGCCGGCACTGGTGATGATGGGAATCAGCGCGTTGCGCAGCACATGGCGGAACAGCACCACCGGCTCGGCCAGGCCCTTGGCGCGCGCGGTGCGAACGTAGTCCTTGCCGATCTCTTCGAGGAACATCGCGCGGTACAGCCGCGCCTCGCCACCCAGCCGCGCCAGCAGCGACAGCAGGATCGGCAGCGCCAGGAAGCGCAAGGCGTCCAGCCCCGGCGCATAGCCCGAAATCGGCACCAGCCGCAGCACGCGCGAGAACATGAACTGGCCGACGATGATGTAGAACAGGCTGCTGATCGACAGCATCAGCACGCAGAGCACCACGCCCCAGAAGTCGATGCGCGAGTGGCGGAAGAACACCAGCAGCAGCGAGAACGACACGCTGACGATCAGCTGCAGCAGGAACAGCGGCAGCGCCAGTTGAAGGCTCACGCCCATGCGCGTGCTGATCTCGTGACCGATGTCGGTGGAGCGCGCTGAGTCGCTGCGGCCGAAATCGCCCTTCATCAGCGAGATCGAGCGTTCCCACAGCACCGTGCGAGTCAGCTGCGCCGTGCCGTGCTCCTGCGCGTTCCAGTACAGCGGCCGGTCGTAGCCGCGCTCGCTCTTCCACTTCTCGATCTGCTCCTGCGTCACGCGCTTGCCGCCGATGTTCAGCCGCGCCATGTCGTCGGGCGTGTTGACGGTGAAGAACAGGAAGAAGGTCAGCAGGTTGACGCCGAGCAGGATCAGCAGGCCGTAGCCGAGACGGCGAACGATGAAAGCGCCCATCGCTCAGTCCGCCGCGGCCGGTGCGGCGGCGCCACGCGCGGTGGCGGTCTCGCGGGCGCGGAAGCTGCGCCGCGCCAGCCAGACCACGGCCAGTGCCAGCACCGCGAACACCGCCAGCGGCCAGCGGATCGGGTGGTTCCACTCGGCCTGCTTGACGGCACGCTGTTCGGGGTCGACGCGGTAGTACTTGGCCATGTCGCGGATCATGATGCTCGGCTTGCCGTTGTAGACCCAGGGCTGGAACGCCAGCCCGCCCCAGGGGAAGTAGCCGAAGCACCAGGGCGCGTCTTTCTGAAGCAGGGTCACCATCTTGTCGATCACCGCCTGCTTGGCCGGCCCGTCGTCCAGCGCCTGCAACTGGCGGTACATCGCGTCGTATTCGGGGTTGTCGTAGTTCGAGTAGTTGTCGCCCTGGTGCTTGCTGCGGCCCAGCGGCCCATAGGTCAGGAACAGGAAGTTCTCGGCGTCGGGGTAGTCGGCGAGCCAGCCGCCCCAGAAGATCTGGTGCTTGCCCTTCAGCGTCTTGTCCTGGTACTGGTTGAAGTCGGTGGCGCGGATCTCGAGCTGGATGCCGAGCTTGGCGAACTGCTTGACCATCCAGTCGTTCTCGCTCTTGAACTCGGGCGTGATGGCGCGCTGGAAGTCGTAGTTCAGCACCAGCGGCTTGCCGCTCTTGGCGTCGCGGCCGTCGGGGTAGCCGGCCTCGGCGAGCAGCTTCTTCGCGTCTTCGATCGGCCGCCGCACAGCGTGGCCGTCGACCCAGTTGTGCGTGACCGGGTCGTGGAAGTCGCCCTGGCCTTCGCGCGAGCCGAACAGCCCCGGCGGCACCGGCCCGTGCGCGGCCACGCCGCCCTTGTGCTTGAAGATGCGGCCGTAGCCCTCTTCCCAGTCGACCGCGATCGAGATCGCCTGGCGCAGCTTGCGGTTCTTCTCGGTCTGCTCGGGTGTCTGGCCGTAGCCCACCACCGGGTCGAGCATGTTGAAGCCGAGGTACCAGTTCGAGATGTCGGTCATCAGCGGGAACTTGAAGCCGCGCTCCTCGAACATCGCCTTGACCTTGTCGGAGTCGTCGGCGTCGTTGCGGAAGTCGACGCCCCACTCGGGCCGCTCGATCTCGGGCACGTCGAGGTAGCCCTGCTTGAACTTCTCCTTGCGCGGCACCTTCTCCTTCTCGATCGTCACGTACAGCGTGTCGATGAAGGGCATGCGCTTGCCGCAGTCGTCCAGCAAGCCGGCTTCCTTGTCGCCGGGCATGCCTTCGCAGGGATAGGTTTCGCCGTGGTAGTTCGGATTGCGCTTCAGCACGTGGCGGCGGTCGCGCACGAACTCGGCCATCATGTACGGGCCCGTGCCCACCGGCCACTGGTTCAACGACAACCCGTTCTCGCTCATGCCCGGCTGGGCGTAGAAGGCGTCGGCCTCCCACGGCACCGGCGCCAGGAAAGGCAGCGCCATCCAGTAGCTCCACTGCGGGTACTTGCCCTTGAGCCGGATGCGCCAGGTGTACTTGTCGGGTGCCGACGTGCCGGCCAGCGGCCACTGCCGGAAGTCGAGGAAGGGCTTGTCGCGAACGTCGTCCGGCAGCCCTTTCAGCAGCTTCGCGTCTTCGCGCTTGATCAGCTCGGAGTAGTCCTTCAGGCCGATCACGAAGTCGGCGAAGACGGCGAAGATCGGCGCTTCGATGCGTGTCGTCGCATGGCGCTTGAGCGCATAGACGTAGTCGTCGGCGACGAGCTCACGCGTGCCCTGGTGCTCGAAGTCGCCCGGCGAACGCTTGTCGCCCAGCTGGCCGGGCTTCAGGTTCAGGTACAGCGGCTGGCCCTTGTCGTCCTTCGCGAACGCCGGGTGCGGCTGGTACATCACGCCGTGCCGGATGGGCACGTCGTAGACGCTTTCGGCGATCTGGTCGGCCGGCGCGTCGTCGGGCAGCGGCTTGCCGTCCTTGCCCAGGTAGTGCGGCTTGATCACCTCGGCCGCCGACTTCGGGATCAGCTGGTACGGCCGCTTCAGGTAGTGGTAGCCGTAGGGCGGCTCGTAGATCTGCAGCGTGTACGCCGACTCGGGGTTCGAGTACGAGGCGGTCGGGTCGAGGTAGCGCGGCGAGCGTTCGTCGAACGAATAGAACAGCGTGTTCTTGCGCTCGGCGCCGGCCGGATACGGGCTGTTGTCGCAGCCGCCGGCGAACAAGGCGGCCAGTGCCAGCAGGCCCGAGCCGAGGCGGTCGACGATAGCGAATCTGCGCATGCGAAAAGCTCTCCGGGAGCACGGCCCGCCGCCGGTACGGGTTGCCGATGGCAGACGTCAGGATCGGTAGACCCCGGCTGGGCCCGCTTGTGGCCGACCCCGGCCGAGGCGAGGGGCGATTCTAGGGCCAACGGCGGTGGTCTTCACCACCCGATCAAGGCGTCGCGCCCCTGCACCAGCAGCGTCACGCGCGCGCCGACCGGCAGCGTCACCTTGGTCGGCACGTGGCCGAAAGGCAGGCCGGTGAGGATCGGCACTTTGGTGCGCGAGCGCAGGTGGGCGACCGCCGTCTTCAGCTTGTAGCCACGGTCCAGCGGCGACGGCTTCCAGGCGCTGAAGGCCCCCAGCACAATCGCCTTCTGCGCCTCCAGCACGCCCGCCTGCAGCAGTTGCAGCAGCGAACGCTCGACGCGGTACGGGTGTTCGTTGACGTCTTCCAGGAACAGCACGCCGCCCTTGATGCGCGGCCAGTGCGGCGTGCCCAGCAGCGAGCACAGCACCGTCAGGTTGCCGCCCCACAGCTTGCCGCCGGCCTCGAGCCCGTCGAAACCGGCTTCGGTGCGAAAGCCCACTGCTTCCAGCTCGCCGCTCATCGCTTCGCAAAAGCAGGCCGGCGTGATCTCGTCCAGGCCGCCGGCTTCGTCGCTGCGGCCGAAGTCGTCCACCGCCAGCGGGCCGGCCCAGGTTCGTGCGCCACCATGCGCCAGCAGCCCGAGCTGCAGCGCCGTCAGGTCGCTCTGGCCGACCCAGCGTGTGCCCTGCTCGATGCTGCGCGTGATCAGCGGCCAATCGATGCGGTCGAGCAGCCGCGTCATGCCATAGCCGCCGCGCGTGGCCAACGCGATCGACGGCGCGGCCTGCGCCACGCGGTGCATCGCGGCCAGCCGCGTATCGTCGTCGCCGGCGAAGCGCTGGTGGCGGGCCAGCGCGGCTTCGTCGATGGCAACGTCGAAGCCGAGCGCTTTCAAGCGCCGCGCGGCCAGACGCAGCGGCGCGGCCTGGGCCAGCACGCCGGCGGGGGTGAAAAGAGTCAACGAGGTCATGCCGGGATGCTACGCGCCGCGCGCCACGGCTTGCAGCCGTGCGCTTCAAGCCAGATCGACATCGGTCACGCGGCGGGCGCGCTTGGCCGCGTACATGGCCGTGTCGGCGCAGCGCAGCAGCGCGTCGGCCGATGTGGCGTCGACCGGGAACAGCGCCAGGCCCGTGCTGACCTGCAGTGCCAGGGATCGGCCGCCTTCCAGCAGCAGCGGGACGGCCATCGCGGCGTCGATCTTCTGCGCCACCACGGCGGCGTGGGCCGCATCGGCCAGCGGCGCGAGCAGGATCGCGAACTCGTCGCCGCCGAGGCGGCCCACCAGGTCGGCATCGCGCAAGGCGCCTTCCAGCCGGCGCGCGATTTCCACCAGCACGCGGTCGCCGACGTGGTGGCCGAACTCGTCGTTGATCGGCTTGAAGCGATCGGCGTCGACGAACATCACGCCCAGGCCGTGGCCTTGCGCGGCGGCTGCGTCGATCGCCTGCTGCAGCCGCTCGTGGAAGTGCGCCCGGTTGGGCAGGCCGGTCAGCATGTCGTGCGCGGCCTGCTGCTTCAGCACCTCGTTGCGCGAATGCAGCCGCGCCTGGCGGGCCAGCAGCTCGGCCTCGAAGGCCTGCATCTCGGCGAGCAAGGCGTTGAAGTCCTCCGCCAGCGCGTCGATCTCCAGGATGCCGACCTCGCCGGCGCGGCGGTCGAACGCCCGTTCGGCGCGCACCGAGCGGGTGAACTGCGCCAGCCGGTCCAGCGGCGCGGTGATCCGGGCTTCGAGCCGGCGCGAAAACAGCACCACCACCACCATCGTCGCCAGCATCGCGCCGGCCACGCCGAGCAGATACCACGACAGCAGTTCGGCCAGGCCTTCGCCGTTGCCGCGCAAACGCACCTGGGCGCGCAGCCGGCCGTCCTTTTCGACGCCGCTGGCGGCGTCGAGTTCGAACAGGCGCGATGCGGCGCCGTCGAAGGCGTTGTCGACCCAGCCGGCGCCGTGCCGCAGCACGTGGGCCAGGACGCGACCGTCGGCCAGTTCGATCTCCACCCGTGCCAGGTGTTCGCGCCGGGCCAGGCTTTGCAGCAGCTCTTCGGCCGCGTCGGGATCTTCGAAGAGCACGGCCGCCTCGACGGCATAGGCGGCCGTGCGCGCCACGAGTTCCAGCCGCCGCGCGACCTCGGTGCGCAGCAGTGCCAGTGCCGCCGCGGCCGTGACGGCGCCGACGATCAACAGCGCTGCCGCCGCCACGCGCCAGTGGCCGCGCCGCAGCAGGCCGGCGAGAGGGGCGGCACTGCGGGCCGGCGCCGCGCCGTCACGGCTCATGGCCGCGGCTCCCCCGGCCGCGGCCGCGCCAGTTGCAGCATGCGCGGGTTGACGACCAAGCCGCTGCGTGCCAGCGCTTCGACGTTCACCGAGAAGCGCGACGTCGGCTCGCCGGGCAGCAGGCAGAACTGGCCGCCGCCATCGCAGAACCGGGGCCCGGCGCCTATCGTCAGCACCGGCCGCGCGGCCAGTTCGGCCACCGCGGCGCGCAGCACCGGCTCTTGCCAGCCGCCGACGACGATGGCGTCGCAGTCCGCCGGCAGCGGCTCGTTGACGGGCAGCAGCCGCGGCTGCAGAACGCGCGGGCCTTCGACGCCGGCAGCGGCCATGGCCAGGTGCGTGCCCCAGGCGCCGCCGGCCGCGATGCACAGCGTCAGCGGCCGCAGCGGGCCCGGCCAGCGCGTGTATTCGATGATGCCCAGCGCCACCCGCACCAACGGCGCCAGTTCGGCCGGCGAAGGCCGCCGCAGTGGCGGCGGCTCGTCAGCCGCGGCGGCCGGCACCGGCACGGCAGACGCCAGCAAGGTGCCGGCCAGGCAACCGCCGGCTGCGGTGCGGAAGAACGCGAAGAGGCGGGGCGGCAAGGTTCGTTCACACCTTCTCAGGTCTCGGGCGGCACCTGGTCGAGTTCGACGGCTTCGCCGGCCGGGATGCTGCGCGCCGCGCGCGCCTGCGCCCGCCGTTCGGCGAAGAACTCGCGCAGCAAGGCGCCGCTGGCATCGGCGAGCACGCCGCCGAGCACGCTGGTGTGGTGGTTCAGCCGCGTGTCGGCGAACAGGTCGAGCACCGAGCCAGCGGCACCCGTCTTCGGGTCCGGCGCGCCGAAGACGACGCGCTTGAAGCGGGCGTGCACCAAGGCCATCGCGCACATCGCGCAGGGCTCGAGCGTGACGAACAGCTCGCAGTCGGGCAGCCGGTAGTTGCCCAGCAGCGTGGCGGCATGGCGCAAGGCCACGATCTCGGCATGCGCCGTCGGGTCGTGCGTGGTGATGGGCCGGTTGTAGCCGGTGGCCACCACCTGCACGCCGCTGGCGGTGGCGCGCGTGATCACGGCGCCGACCGGCACCTCGCCCACCAGCCAGGCGTTCTGCGCCTGGTCCAGGGCGATGCGCATGGCGTGGCGGTCGCGTTCGAGCTGTTCTTCCGGGTCCAAATGAGCGTGAGCGGTCCTCGACAACGCGAGGTTACCGCAGGCTGTCAGCCTCTTACTGCGCCAGCGCGTCGGAAGCCCGCGCCGCGGCGCCCTGCTCCATCGCTTTCTGGATCTGCTGCGCGGCCTGGTCTGCCGTCTTCTGGCCGGCGTCGGTGCGCACGGCCTGCTGCGCCTGGCGGCTGGAAAGCTGCCAGACGATCAGCAGTGTCACGAGCAAGGCGGCCAGGGACAGCAATGCACGCATGGTCTTGAAGTCTTCTCAGCGCCGCGGCGACAAGTGGATGCCGGCAAGCATACAGCGCACCGATCCACCCGCCATCTCGATCGTCGGCACCGCCAGTGGAACCAACCGGGCGCTGCGTTCGATCAGTGCGCGCTGGGCGCGATTGAGGCTGTCGCAGGCGCGCTGCGACAGCGCCAGCACGCGGCCGTCGCGGCCCGACAGCTCGATCGCGTTGGCGGCGAATTCGCCGATCTGCGCGGCGCTGAGGGCTATCACTTCGCGCCCCGATTCCTGCAGCCGCGCGCGCACCTCGGCGCGGCGGCGCGGCTCGCTCATCAGGTCGAAGCCGACCAGCGCGAACCCGGTGGCCACGCACATCATCACGTTGGTGTGATAGATCGGCAGCCCCGCTGCGTCGGCGGTGTCGAAGGCCATCGGCTCGAAGTTGAAGTGGGTGCAGAAGCGCTCCAGCGCCACCGCGTCGGCGCGGTTCGAACGCGCGGTGTAGGCCACGCGCGCCAGGTGGTCGAGCACCATCGCGCCGGTGCCTTCGAGGAACAGGCCGTCGGGCTCCAGGCCGGAATAGTCGATCACGTCCTGCACGCGGTATTCGGCCTTCAGCATCTCGATCACGTCGGCGCGGCGCTCGCGCCGGCGGTTCGGCGAATGCATCGGGTAGATCGCGACGTGCCCGCCCGGGTGCGTGGAGAACCAGTTGTTCGGAAACACCGAATCCGGCGTGCCGCGCGCGCCGTCGTCGTCGAACAGGTGCACGCGCACGCCTTCGGCCTGCAGCCGCTCGGCAGCGGCGCTGACCTCGGCGTAGGCGGCTGCGGCCACGTCGCCGGCGGCGGCGTCGGCCCCGGGAACGCGCTGCTGGAAGGCGTTGTCGGCCGCGGTCTCGGGGTTCGGCGTGAAGTGCTGCGGCCGCACCATGACGACGGCCGCCGGGGCCTGGATCGATGCGGGGCTCATCACGGTGCTCAGGCCACGCGGCGCATCACCGCCCGCGCCGCGCCGGCGCGGGTGTGGCGGAACAAGTCCTTCGGGTCGTCGGCGCGCGGCACGAGGTCGACGTCCACGCCGAGCTGGTGCTGCTCGGCCTGCGCCAGCACGTAGCGCAGCGTCGAGTAGTCTTCGAGCGCGAAGCCGACCGAGTCGAACACCGTCACCTGCTCGGCCGACTCGCGCCCGGCCTGCTGGCCAGCCAGCACGCGCCACAGGTCGACCACCGGAAAGTCCGCCGGCAGTTGCTGGATGTCGCCTTCGACGCGCGTCTGCGGCTCGAACTCGACGAATACGCGCGCGCCGCGCAGCACGTCGGCGTGCAGCTCGGTCTTGCCCGGGCAATCGCCGCCAACGGCGTTGATGTGCATGCCGGGCTCGATCATCTCCGGCGTCAGGATCGTCGCGTAGGCCTTGTCGGCAGTGACGGTGGTCACGATGTCGGCGCCGCGCACGGCCTCGGCGGTCGACGCGCAGCGCACGATCTCCAGCGACGGGTAGGCCGACAGGTTGCGCACCAGCTTGTCGGTGGCGCGCGCGTCGACGTCGAACACCGCCACCTGCTCGATGCCCAGGTGGCTGTGGAAGGCCAGCGCCTGGAACTCGCTTTGCGCGCCGTTGCCGATCAACGCCATGCGCCGCGCGCCGGGCCGGGCCAGCGCGCGCGCCGCCATCAGCGACGTGGCGCAGGTGCGCAGCGCGGTGGCCAGCGTCAGCTCCGACAGCAGCACCGGGTAGCCGGTGTCGACTTCGGCCAGCACGCCGAAGGCCATCACCGTGTAGAGGCCGCGCGTGGTGTTGTTCGGGTGGCCGTTGACGTACTTGAAGGCGTAGCGGTCGGCGCTCGACACCGGCATCAGTTCGATGACGCCGATGTCGGAGTGGCTGGCCACGCGAGCCGACTTGTCGAAGTCGGTCCAGCGGATGAAGTCGTCCTGGATCGCGTCGGCGAGCTCGCCAATGAAGCGGGTCGTGCCGATGGCCTGTACCAGGCGGGACATGGTGGGAACGTCGACGAAGCGGGTCATGGGAGCCTTCCGGTCTGCTGAAGGCCGCTGGCTGCAGCCTGAGCCCATTGTTCCTTCCGGACCTGCCAAAGTGAACCACTCAACCTGCCAGCAATTGCTGCTTACCTTTCATTTAGCCAAGCGTGAATGGCATTTTGTAAGATAGACGCATGGACGACACCGATCGCCAACTGATCGCGCTGCTGCGCGACGACGCCCGCATGTCGGTGGTGGCGCTGGCCGCCAAGCTGCGCGTGGCCCGCGCCACGGTGCAGAACCGCATCGCCCGGCTCGAGCGCGACGGCACGATCGTCGGCTACACGGTGCGGCTGAAGCCCGAGGCCGAAGCCCACCGCATCCGCGCGATCATGGGCATCGAGGTCCAAGGGCACCGCGGCGACGAGGTCCGGCGCGCCTTGCGCGGGCACCCGAACGTCGTCGCGCTGCACACGACGAACGGCCGCTGGGACCTGATCGCTGAGCTGCGTGCCGACACGCTCGAGGCCTTTGACCAGTTGCTCAGCAGCGTGCGCCTGGTCGAAGGCATCGCCAGCACCGAGACCAGCATCCTGCTGTCGACGCACAAGCTGTAGCGGGCCGCGCCCTTCAGTGCGCCGGCGCGCGTGGGTGCGCCAGAAAGAAGCGCAGCATCTCGCCCGAAGCGTCCGGCCCAGCCGGGTCGGTGTACGAGCCGGCGCTGCGTCCGCCGGACCAGGCATGCCCCGCACCGTGCAGCAGCCAGTGTTCGGCCGCAGGCTTGTCGCCTTGCGCAGCGTGTACGGAACGTGTGTAGCGGCGGCCGCTCTCCGAAGCGCCCTGCTCCACCTGCGGCGGCGCGTTGCCGGTGCCTAGCGCTGCGGCCATCACGTGCTCGCCGTTGCGCGGGTGCACCGTGGCGTCCTTGTCGCCGTGGAAGACGATCACCGGCAGCGCCAGCGTCGCGGCCGGCTCGCTGCCGGCGGCGGCGCCGTTCATCGCCGCCAGCGCTTCGGGCAGCGTGCGCGCAGCGCCGGGAGCAAGCCCCGAATGCACGCCAACCGCTGCGTACAGCTCCGGATAGGCTGCGCCGACGACGGCTGCCATGGCGCCGCCGGCGGACAAGCCGGCCACGTAGACGCGCTGCGGGTCGATGCCTCGCGCCTGCATCACCGCCCGCGTCATCGACGCGATCACGGCGGGCTCTCCGCGGCCGCGTTCCTGGTGGCTGTGCTTGAACCAGTTCCAGCAGCGCGACGGATTGGCATCCTGCGCCTGCGCCGGGTAGAGCACGCAGAAGCCTTGCTCGCGGGCCAGTGCATTCATGCCGGTGCCGGCGGCGAAGTCATCCGGGTTCTGCGTGCAGCCGTGCAGCATCACCAGCAGCGGCAGCGAGCGCCCGGCGGCGCCTGGCGGCACGTAGAGCTTGTACTGGCGCGTCAGCGACGCATGCGTGTGCGAGCCCGCGATGAAGTCGCCGGCGTCGGCCGCCGCTGGCGCCGGCGCATGCACGGGCGGCACGCTGGCAGGCGTTCGTCCCAGTGCGCGCTGGATCGCCGCGGTGGCCTCGTTCAGGGCACCAGACCGGGTCAGCCGGGTGGCGTCGCGCATCAATTGCTCGAGCGTGGGGTTCATGCGGTCCTTGTGTTGTCCAGGGGTTGTCAGCGCTGGCGGTCGGCCAGCGCAGCCTTGACGGCCGGGCTCGCGTGCAGCGCACCCAGCACGTCGATCGATTCGATGGTCGCCAGCGCCAGCTCGGGGCTGACGTCGTAGGCGATCGAGGCCAGGCCGAGCACGCGAATGCGCAGCTTCTGCTGCGCCGCCTGCACGCTGCGCAGGTCGTCGGCGCTGAAGTGCTGCAGCCCGAGCACTAGCGTCTTGCGCGCCACCGCCTGCTTCACGGCGTCGGCGTGGCTGCCCAGCTGGTTGCGGATCGCCGTGCGGATGAAGTCCGTGCGGTTGCCGTAGAAGCCCTCGGCCACCAGCAGGTCGACCTGCCCGAGGTCGACGAAGCCGAGGTTGATGGTGATCTTTTCCGAGTCGGCGGTGAGAGACCTGGCTTTCATACAACCATCCTATCACCATCCATGTGGATGTTATATGGATGGTTTCTCCGAACGATCGGCCGCTCGGCAGGGGCCAGAGGTTTCGGAGTCTTCGGTATATTCGAAATTGCCTCCGAAGCCCTCCATGCAAGATCACGCCGCAGCGACCTTCTCCGACTACGTGTTCGACCGGCTTCGCGACGACATCGTCTGCGGCGCCTTCGCCCCCGGTGCGCGGCTGGCCATGAAGGACCTGACCGAACGCTACGCAGTCGGCCTGAGCCCGATTCGCGAAGCCTTGCACCGCCTCACCGGCGAAGGCTTCGTCGACTTCATCGGCCAGCGCGGCTTTCGTGTGCCGCCGCTGTCGCTGCAAGACCTGGACGACCTGACCGACCTGCGCATGCTCATCGAGGAAGCGGCGCTGCGCCAGGCCATCGAGCGCGGCGACGACGCCTGGGAAGCCGGCATCGTGGCCGCGTTCCACCGCCTGGAGCGCCAGGTCGGGCGCTTCGGCAGCGACGACGAAGCCATCGTCCGCGAATACGACGCCGTACACCGCCAGTTCCATGTGGCGTTGATGGCCGGTGCGGCGCCGCGCCTGGTGGCGCTGCATGCCAAGCTGTTCGACCAGGCCTTCCGCTACCGCCAGCTGCTGCACCGCGAACCGATCGCGGCGCACCAGATACTGGCCGAGCACCGCGGCTTGATGAAGCGCGTGCTGGCCCGCGACGCTGACGCCGCGGTGAAGGCCGTGCAAGCCCATCTGCAGCTCACACGCGGGCCGGCACGGCGTCACCTGCAACGCGAAGCCAAGCGCTGAACGGCCGGGCTCAGCGCGGCAGGATGTTGCCGCTGTCGTCGGACAGCACGATCTCGACGCGCCGGTTCAGCTGGCGGCCGTCGGCACTGTCGTTGCCGGCAATCGGATAGGCCTCGCCGTAGGCGTGCGTGGCCAGCCGTTCGCTGCCCACACCCATGCCGACCAGCGCCGTGCGCACCGCGTCGGCGCGGCGGCCGGACAGCGCCTGGTTCGTGCCGTCGCTGCCGGTGCTGTCGGTGAAGCCTTCGATCAGCGCCTTGCGCTGCGGATACTGTTTCAGGAAGCCGCCCAGCTTTTCGACATTGCGCAGGCCGCCCGACTTCAGCTCGGCGCGGTTGGTGTCGAACAGCACGTCGCCCATCGTGACGACCATGCCGCGATCGGTCTTCTTCGCGTTCATCTCCTTGAGCTGCTCTTCGAGCTGCATCGCGCGCACGTTGGCGTCGTTGGTCTGCTGCTGCGACATCGCGGCCTGCTGTTGCGCTGCGGCTGTCTGCTGGCGCGCGTTGGCGGCCTGCCGCTGCGACGCTTCGGACTGCGCCTGCGACGCGTCGGCCTGGCGTTGAGACGACGCGGCATTGCGCTGTGCCGCATCGGCCTCGTCGGTGCGCGCGGCCAGGCGGGCCTTGTCGCGCGCTGCGTTGGCCTCGGTCACGGCGACCTCGGCCGCTTTCTGGCGGCCGACTTCCTGCGCCAGTGCCACGCGCGACTTCGCCAGGTAGGCCAGGTGGTCGACCTCGGCCATGCGGTCGCGGCGCGCCAGCGAAGCGTCGGCCAGCGCCAGCGCGTCGGCGGCCTGCTTCATCTCCACCGGCGCCCCATCGCGCGTTTGCGGGTTGTTCTGCGCCACGCGGTAGTCGTTGTGCGCGGCGTCCAGGTTGGCGTTGTTCAAGGGCACGCTGCTGCAGCCAGCCACTACGGCCAAGGCCAGCATTGTCATCGGAAGAAGGTGTCGGGTTTTCATGTCGGGTTCCTTGGGGCTTGAATTACTTGGGGGCCTGCCTGCCGGGAGCCTGGCTCTTGCGCGCCATCTCTTCGCTCAGCACGCGGCTGGCTTCCTGCAGTTCGGCAGCGGCCTTGCCGGCCTTGTTCGACTCGGCCTTGGCTTCGGCCAGCTGGGCGTCGACCTGGGCTTCCTGCGCCAGCGTCAGCGCGCGGTCGTAGTCCTTGCTCGCCATCGCGGCATTGGCACGGTCCAGCTTGTCGCGAGCGCTGCGCATTTCCATCGGCGCCAGAGCCGGTGCGCCGGCCGCGGTGGCATGCGCCACGGCGGCGGTGGACACGGCCACCTGCGCCGTCGGCGGCGGTGTGCTGGCGCAGGCCGCCAGCAGGATCGAGGCCGCGCCGATCAAGGCCAGGCGGCGTTTGCAAGAGATGTCCATGGTCGGGTCCGTTCTTTGGTACGCGAACTCGGGTGTGCGGCGAGCCGGATTGCCCCGCCGCGTCGAAGCCGGTGGCTCACGGTGGGCGCGTCGCGCGGGCCGGTCCGTGCGCTGGCGCACGCAGCCCAAGCGGTGCCGGCGCGATGCGGTGCCGTCCTACAGCGGCAGGTGCTGTGCGCCGATGGGCGCCGCCGGGCCGCCTTTCTAAAGTCCACCCATCGGTCCCAGACCGTCCACCCAGGAGTCTTCAGCATGGCCCACAAGAACGAACCGACGAACGTCAAGCAGCTGCCTGGCATGGACCACGAGCGGCTGGTGCTGAACGAGGCCGCCATCGAAGCGGCGCGCAACAGCCTGGAACAAGGCGCCGTGACGCCGAGCGCCGGCCCCTGGCGGCAGGACATCATCAAGCTGCTCAACGACGCGCTGGCCACCGAGCTGGTCTGCGTGCTGCGCTACAAGCGCCACCACTTCACCGCCGACGGCCTGGCCTCGCCGAAGATCGCCGAGGAATTCCTGGTGCATGCCAACGAAGAGTCGGCCCATGCCGACCGGCTGGCGCAACGCATCGTGCAGCTCGGCGGCGAGCCCGATTTTTCGCCCGACTCGCTCAGCGGCCGCAGCCATGCGGCGTACGACGAGTCGCAGGATCTGAAAGCCATGATCCGCTCCAACCTGGTGGCCGAACGTGTGGCCATCGAAGCCTACAGCCAGATGATCACGCTGATCGGCGAGAAGGACTCGACGACTCGGCGCCTGGTCGAAGACATCCTCAGCGACGAACAGGGACACGCCGAGGAATTGAAAGACTGGCTCGCCAGCTGAACCCGCACCAACCCTCCCCGCCTTCAACCATCACGACAGGAAGACCACCATGAACTACCGCAATGCACTCGCCGCCACCGCCGCCGTCCTCGCCCTCGCCACCATGACCGGCTGCGCCGTGACGCGCGGGCAGGAATCGGTCGGCGCCTATGTCGACGACGCCGCCATCACCACCGCCGTGAAGGCCCGCTTCGTCGACAACAACAGCGTCGATGCGGCATCGATCAAGGTCGAGACGCTGAACGGCACCGTGATGCTTTCGGGCTTCGCGAAGAACCGCGACGAGAAGACCGTCGCCGAGAGCCTGGCCTGGAAGGTCAACGGCGTGAAGTCGGTGAAGAACGAAATCGCGATTCGTCCTTGAGGAGCCTCGCATGAATTGGGACCGCATCCAGGGCAGCTGGAAACAAGTCACCGGCCTGGCCAAGGAACGCTGGGGCAAGCTCACCGACGACGACTTCGACGTCGTCGCGGGGCGCCGCGACCAGCTCGCCGGCAAGATCCAGGAACGCTACGGCGTGGCGAAGGACGAAGCCGAAAAGCAGATCGCCGAGTGGCAGCGCAAGGCCACCGACAGCTGGTTCACGAAGGACAAGAGCTCGACCTGAGCCCTGACCGTGTCGTCGGCGCCGTCGCTTCAAACGCGACGGCGTCTTTTTTTTTGTGCCGGGCCGGCCGTACCCTGTCAGGCGTGGCTGCGGGCCCTGTGCGAGCCAGCGATGCCACGCTGGCACCACTGCCAACGGCAGGCCAGCGACTGGCACTGGTAGCGGTGCAGCGGCCGCACCAGGCTGATGAGCCGGTCCAGGGGCAGGCGCGGTACGCGGTAGGCGACGCCGTTGCAGCGCGGGCAGAGGAGTTCCATGGCGCAACGCACTGTGGACCTGAATCGACGGCGCCACAGTGCGCTATCGAACAGAGCGATTCACGACCCGGCACGATGGTCGTAAGGCCTCTCCTACACCAAGTCTGCGCCTCACCTGATGGAGCACGACCCGGGTCGCGACGATGATTCACTCACCGCCCGCACAGGAAGCCACCATGAACCCGCATCCGACACGCATTGACCCCGCCGTTGCGTTGCCGAAGTGGCTGGCCTACGCGGCGGCGCTGGCGGTCGTCGGTTTGCTGCTGGCCTTCTACCAGGTCGTGCGCGAATCGGTGGCGCGCGGCGAATCGATGCGCAAGGCCACTGCGGTGCATGGCGACGGCACCTGGCGCTGCAACGCGCTGCGCGGCCGCGACCTGCGCGCCGACTGTCTGATTCAGCTGGACGGCCCTCGCGACACCGGCGGCGCGCAGCAGCAGACGCTGCCGATCGCCACCTTGGCCCGCCTCGACAACTGACGGGCCTGCGCGTCAGCCGATGGCGGCCAGCAGCCGCTGCGACGGCGTCTTCCAACCGATGATGGCGCCTTGGGCCACGATCATCGCCAGCGCCGCCTGCTTGAACGCCGGGAAGTAGCTGTCGGTCGCGTCTTCGACGATCAGGCATTCGTAGCCGCGGTCGTTGCCTTCACGCATCGATGTCTGTACGCACACTTCAGTCGTCACGCCGGTGAACACCAGGTGCGTGATGCCGGCCTGCTGAAGCCGCTCATGCAGCCCGGTAGCCCAGAACATGCCCTTGCCGGGCTTGTCGATGACCCACTCGCCGGCGGCCGGTGCCAGCGCCGGGATAATGTCGGCGCCAGGCTCGCCGGCGATCAGCACGCGGCCCATCGGCCCGGCATCGCCGATACGCAAACTCGGCTCGCCGCGCTCGCGCTTGGCCGGCGGGCAGTCAGACAGGTCCGGCCGGTGGCATTCACGCGTGTGCAGCACCGGCCAGCCGTGCCGGCGCCAGGCCGCCAGCAGCGCGGCGATCGGCGCGATCGATGCTTCCAGCAGCGTCACGTCGTTGCCCAGCGAAGCGCCGAAGCCGCCGGGCTCGACGAAGTCGCGCTGCATGTCGATGACGACCAGCGCCGTCTTGCCCGGCGCCAGGCGGTAGTCGAAGGGTTCGGCGGCGACGGTGATCATGCAGCCATCTCCTGACCGGCATGACCGGCATGCGCCGCATGCCCGCCCATGTGGGCGCCCAGCGTGTGGCGGTCGGCGCCTTCGGCCGGGCATTCGTAGACGATGCGGCCTTCGCTCATCACCACCAGCCGATCCGACAGCTGCAGCAGTTCGTCCAGGTCTTCGCTGACCAGCAGCACCGCGGCGCCGCGGTTGCGCGCTGCAACCAGGCGGCCGTGGATTTCAGCGACGGCCGCGAAGTCGAGGCCGAAGACCGGGTTCGATACGAGCAGCAGCTCGGCATCTTCGGACAGCTCGCGCGCCAGCACCGCGCGCTGCACGTTGCCGCCGGACAGCGAACGGATCTGCGCGCCCTCGCCTTGCGTCTTGACGCCGTATTCGGCGATCAGCGCCTTCGCGCGATCGCGCACCACGGCCCAGCGCAGCCAGCCGCCGTGCGCGGCCGGCGCGGTGTCGAACACGCGCAGGCTCATGTTGTGGCCGACCGAGAGTTCGCCGACGCAGGCGTTGCGCAGCGGCTCTTCGGGCAGGCTGCGCACCTTCAGGCGCCGGTTCTGTGCGCGCGTGGCGTGGAAGCGTTCACCGGCCACACGCACCTCGCCGCTTTCGATGCCGCGCTGGCCGACCAGCGACTCCATCAGCTCGCGCTGGCCATTGCCCGAGACGCCGGCGACGCCGACGATTTCACCGGCGCGCACCTGCAGGCTCAGCGCCTGCACCGACAGCTCGCCGCGGTCGCCGGCAACGACCAGATCCTTGATCTGCAGCGTGCTGGCGCCGGTGTCACGCACGTCGCGCGAGATCGCCGCCAGCACCTTGCCACCGTCGCCGACCATCGCTGCCGCCAGCTGCGCCGGCGAGACATCGGCCACCGCATGGCTGGCCACGAGCCGGCCGCGGCGCAGCACGCTGACGTCGTCGGCATGCTCGGCGACTTCACGGAACTTGTGCGTGATCATCACCACCGTGCAGTCGCCGGCATGCGCGCGCTGCTTCAGCAGGCCGAGCACCTCGTCGGCTTCCTGCGGCGTCAGCACCGAGGTCGGCTCGTCCAGGATCAGCAGCCGCGGCTTCAGGTACAGCTGCTTCAGGATCTCGAGCTTCTGCTTCTCGCCGGCCGACAGGTCTTGCGGCGTGGCGTCGAGGTCGAGCTTGAACGGCGTCGTTTCGAGGAAAGCCTTCAGCTCGGCGCGCACTTGTCTCCAGTCGATGAAGGCCGGCAGCTTGCCGCGCGCGAGCAGCAGGTTCTCGGCCACCGTCATGCCGGGCACCACGGTGAAGTGCTGGTAGACCATGCCGATGCCGAGCTCGCGCGCGATCGTCGGCGATGTGACGCCTTGCTCGCGGCCGTCGACCATCACCGCGCCGTCGTCGGGCTTGTAGTAGCCGACGATGCACTTCACCAGCGTACTTTTGCCCGCGCCGTTCTCGCCGAGCAGCGCATGCACGGTGCCGGGCCGCACCTTCAGCGACACGGCGTCGAGCGCGGTGAAGGCGCCGAAGCGCTTCGTCAGGTCGACGCTTTCCAGCGACAGGGCATGCTGCGTCACAGCGCCTCCACGGCTTCGATGACGGCGGCCGAATTCGACACCGCGCCGAACACGCCGCCCTGCATCAGGATCATCTTCAGCGCCGCTTCGTGGTTGCCGCGGTCGGTGGCGCCGGTGGCGTCGTCGAGCAGCACACATTCGAAGCCGCGGTCGTTGGCTTCACGCATCGTCGTGTGCACGCACACGTCGGTGGTGATGCCGGTGAGCACCAGGTTGCGGATGCCGCCGGTGCGCAGGATCAGCTCCAGGTCGGTGGCGCAGAACGAGCCCTTGCCGGGCTTGTCGATGACGATCTCGCCCGGCCGCGGCGCCAGCTCGGGGATGATCTCCCAGCCGGGCTCGCCGCGCACGAGGATGCGGCCGCAAGGGCCGTCGTCGCCGATGCCCGCGCCGATGCGCTGCGAGCGCCAGCGCTTGTTCGCCGGCAGGTCCGACAGGTCCGGCCGGTGGCCTTCGCGGGTGTGGATGATGGTGTAGCCGCGCGAGCGCATCGCCGCCAGCAGCGCGCGGATCGGCCCAATCGGCGCCCGCGTCAGCGACAGGTCGTAGCCTATCTTGTCGACATAGCCGCCGACGCCGCAGAAGTCAGTCTGCATGTCGATGATGATCAGCGCGGTGTTCGACGGGCGCAAGTCGCCGTCGAACGGCCAGGGGTAAGGTGCGGCGGCAACATGGGGCATGTCAGGGCCTCCAATGGGTTGAGTGGAGCCTCGAAGCTCGAGGTCTTGCGCGTTCGCGACAGTCCGGAATCGGCCCTTTGCGGCCGTTGGCATGCGACCGCCTTTGCGTGCGTCTGTCGCAGCGGGCGCGGCGAACGGTGCCCGCTGAGGGTTCGGGGTTCGTCGGTCGGCCCCTGGGGGGGCCGACTGCGCTGCGATGCTCGTCATCGGGCGGCCCCGGGGCAACTCGCTTCGTTCGCTGCGCTCTCTGCGCTCAGACACTCCCCGGGGAGTCAGTTCACGAGGCGCGCTGCGCGCGCTCCGCCCAATGCCTGGCCTTGCAGGCCGCGCTGGGCCTCGCGGCCCAGCCGGACGCAAGGCACAAGCGGTCCCCCGGACCGCTTGTGTCCCTGCGTCCCTTCTCGCCGACTCTCTACTCACCCTCAACGGGCACCGCTCGCCGCGCCAGCCAACACCGGTGGCGTGCCGACAAAGGGTACGCCACCATGGCTGCTGCAAAGCCGGCCCGGGCAGGCCTGCGGCGCGCATCTGAGGCGGCGAGGAACGGAGGATTTCCGGCCCGCGCGCGCAGCGCGCTTCGTCAACTGACTTTGAGGCGGGAGTGTCTGAGCGCAGAGAGCGCAGCGAACGAAGCGAGTTGCCCGCCGGGCCGGAGATCCGAGTACCGCAGCGGAGTCGACCCCCCCAGGGGCCGACCGCCGAAGCTAAGCGCCGCGGGCCTGCCCGGGCCGGCTTTGCCGCCTCGGCCTGCGCACGCAAGCAGGCGCCGGCGAACGGCCGCAACGGGCCGACAAGTGACAACCGATCCCACGTGCGTTTCATCTCAGCGGCCCGGCTTATCCCAGCCGGCGGACGCGCGCAGCAAGCGTTCGAGATCGCGTTTGACGCGCGCCGGATCGGGCTCGGCCGGCATGCGCATCATCCACTCGCCCATCGGGTCGACGATGTACAGGTGCTCTTCGATCGCGTGGCCGGGCTCGGGCTGCAGCCAGTGCGCGACGGCGCCGCCGTCGGCCTGCAGGATCGTCACGCCGGGCGCGGCTTCGGCCGCGGCACGCAGCGCCGGCGCCGGCTGGCCACCGTCGGTGACGAGCCAGAGCTTGTCGACACGCTCGCGCTCGCGGCCGAGCATCTCGCGCAGCTGGCGCTGCGTGAACAGCCGCCTGTCGCAGGCCGCATCGCAAGCCGCCGGGCCGACCACGACGAGCAGCCACTGGCCTTGCAGCGAGCGCACCGGCACGGCCTGGCCGTCGAGCCGGCGCAAGCCCAGTTCGGGCATCGTGCGCGTCGGCTCGATCAGCGTGCCGTAGTTCGTGCGTGCGCCGGGGCGGATGACGAAGTAGGTGACGTAGGACGCCACCACCGGCGCGGCGCAGATCAGCAGCACCAGCAGCATCTTCAGCCGGCCGCTGCGCGTGCGGCGCTCGGCCAGGTCCGGCGCCGGCAGGCTGTGCACGGTGAGGTTCAGGCCTTCAGCGGAGTCGCGGGCGGATGAGTTGGAACCAGACATACAGACCGAGGATGAGGGTGGCCATCGCGAACCACTGGAAGGCGTAGCCGTAGTGCTTTTGCACGTCGGCGGCGGGCCGGGGCCACTGGCGCAGCAGCCCGTCTTGGGGTGTCAGCGGCCCGTCGTCCTGCACGATGGACAGCGGGCGCAGCGGGCGGTGCAGTTCGACGGCGAAGGCGGCGAGGTCGAGATTCTGCCGGATCGCGCCGCCGGCCGCGCCGCCGAAGTCGTACAACCGGCCCGGCGGCGGGGCGATGTGGCCGGCCACGCGCACCGGGCCGTCGGGCGTGACCGGAGCGGCGATCTTCGTGCGGTCGGCGGCGTCGCGCGGCAGCCAGCCGCGCTGCACCGCCACCGCGCTGCCGTCGGCCAGCAGCAGCGGCGTCACGACGTAGAAGCCGGGGCGGCCGTTCATCTGCCGGTTCTCGAGGTAGACGCTGTGGTCGGCGACCCAGCGGCCTTCGGCGACGATGGGGCGGTAGTGCTGCGTGCTGGCCTGCGCCTCGTTCGTGGCCAGCTCGGCGGTGGCCAGCGGCGGCAGCGTGCGCCGCCCGTCCAGCGCCGCCTGCAACGTGTTCTTCTGCGCCGCGCGGTCGAGCTGCCAGACGCCCAGCCGCGCCGTGACGCCGGCGCCCAACAGCGCGGCCAGCAGCACGACGGCGCCGCGCCCGGTCAGCGCCATGGCAAGCCCCGGCGCAGATAATCCGGCGCGATGAAAACCGTGATGGTCCTGATGCTCGTGGCCGTGCTCGCCGCACTGGCCAGCGCCGGCGTCTTCATGCTGCGCAAGGGCGACCCGAACGAGCCGCGCAAGAACGCCATGGCGCGCGCGCTGGCGCTGCGCGTGGCGCTGTCGGTGGCGCTGTTCCTGTTCATCCTGCTGAGCTGGTACATGGGCTGGGTGCGGCCGTCGGGCATTCCGATGGGGGCCTGACAGCACGTCTGACAGCACAAAGGGCGCCCGAAGGCGCCCTTGGCGATTCGAGCCGCGTCGGCTTACAGCCAGTAGACCAGGAAGTACAGGCCGAGCCAGACCACGTCGACGAAGTGCCAGTACCAGGCCGCGCCTTCGAAGCCGAAGTGGCGCGATGGCGTGAAGTGGCCATTCATCAGGCGCAGCGTGATGAAGGTCAGCATCAGCATGCCGACGAACACGTGGAAGCCGTGGAAGCCGGTCAGCATGAAGAAGGTCGAGCCGAAGATGCCGGACGTGAGCTTCAGGTTCAGCTCGCTGTAGGCATGGTGGTACTCGAAGGCCTGCACGCAGACGAAGGTGGCGCCGAGCAGCACGGTGATCCACATCCAGGCGATGGTCTTCGTGCGCTGACCGGCGATCAGCGCGTGGTGCGCGATCGTCAGCGTCACGCCCGAAGTCAGCAGCAGCGCGGTGTTGATGGTCGGCAGCGGCCACGGGCCCATCGTCGTGAACGGCTCGATGGTGCCTGCCGGCGACGCGGTGGCACCGCCGCCGGCGCTGGGCCAGATGGCCTTGAAGTCGGGCCACAGCACCTGGTGGTCCAGGTTGCCGAGCATCGGCAGCGCGTGCACGCGTGCCCAGTACAGCGCGCCGAAGAAGGCCGCGAAGAACATCACTTCCGAGAAGATGAACCAGCTCATGCTCCAGCGGAACGAGACGTCGATGCGATCCGAATACAGACCGCCTTCGCTCTCGTGCACGGCCAGCCGGAACCAGCGGAACAGCACCGCCAGCCAGACCACCAGGCCGGCCGCCAGCACGTAGGCGCCCCAGCCGGCACCGTTGACCCACTGGCCGGCGCCGAAGATCACCAGCAGCATGCCGAAAGCCACCAGCACCGGGTAGGCCGACGGCGATGGGATGAAGTAGTACGGGGTAGACCCCGCGGGCGTCATGGCCGACATAACAGACTCTCTCCTCGAACGGAAAACTCGAAATCGAAACCTAGGTGGCGACGCCGCTGCCCACCACCCAACGCACCAGCAGCACGAGCACGGCGATGAACAGCAGCGCGGCGACGACACCGGCAATGACCACATGCACCGGGTTCAGCTTCTGCACGTCCTGCGCATAGTCGGCCGAGCGGCGCACGCCGAAGAACGACCAAGCCACGGCGCGCATCGTCTGCAGCAGCGAACCGCGGCGTTGCAGCGGCGACTCGCTCATGCCCCGCCCTTCGGCGCCGGCGGCGTGCGGCCGCCAACCTCGAAGAAGGTGTACGACAAGGTGATCGTCGTCACGTCCTTCGGCAGCTTGGGGTCGACGACGAAGGTCACCGGCCAGCGCTTGGCCTCGCCCGGCGCCAGCGTCCACTCGCTGAAGCAGAAGCATTCGACCTTGGTGAAGTGCGGGCCGGCCTGCATCGGCGCATAGCTCGGGATCGCCTGCGCCGTCATCGTGCGCTTCTGGACGTTCCTGAACTCGTACTCGACCGTCGTCAGCTGCCCCGGGTGCACCTGCACCGAGCGCTGCGCGGGCTTGAAGTCCCACGGGCCGCGCGCGTTGGCGTCGAACTCGACGGTGATCGTCCGCGTGGTGTCGACCTGCGTGTTGCGGCTCGCGTTGCCGCCGGTCCAGTTGCCGCTGCGGTCTTCGGACAGGGTCAGCACGTTGATGCCAAGCGCCTCGCAGATCTGGCGGTACATCGGCACCAGCGCATAGCCGAAGCCGAACATCACCGCCGCCACCACCGCCAGCTTGGCCAGCATGCGGTGGTTGTCGGCCAGCATCGGCGAGCGGGTTGCGGTCATCGGCCCAGCCACAGGATCTTGGCGACGAAACCGAGCCCGAAGACGAGCGCCAGCGACGCCAGGATCAGCGCCAGCCGGAGGTTCGCCTTGCGTTGCTGCTCGGTGACCATGGTGCCTAGAGCCAGCTCAGCCGATCACGCGCGTGGCGGTCGGGTCGAGCTTGGGCGGCGCCTCGAAGGTGTGCCACGGTGCCGGCGACGGCACTTCCCATTCCAGGCCCTCGGCGCCTTCCCACGGCTTCTGCGCCGCCGGCTCGCCCTTGCCGCGCATCATCGGCACGACGACGAAGAGGAAGAAGTAGACCTGCATCAGCCCGAACCAGAAGGCGCCGATGGTCGCAACCGCGTTGAAGTCGGCGAACTGCATCGGGTAGTCGGCATAGCGGCGCGGCATGCCGGCCAGACCGAGGAAGTGCATCGGGAAGAAGGTCAGGTTGAAGGCGATCAGCGAGCCCCAGAAATGGATCTTGCCGCGCGTCTCGGAGTACATGACGCCGGTCCACTTCGGGCCCCAGTAGTAGACGCCGGCGAACAGCGCATACAGCGAACCCGCCACCAGCACGTAGTGGAAGTGGGCGACGACGTAGTAGGTGTCCTGCAGCTGGATGTCGACCGGCGCCATGGCCAGGATCAGCCCGGTGAAGCCGCCCATCGAGAACACGAACAGGAAGCCGACCGCGAACAGCATCGGCGTCTCGAAGGTCATCGAGCCCTTCCACATGGTCGCGATCCAGTTGAAGATCTTCACGCCGGTGGGCACCGCGATCAGCATCGTCGCGTACATGAAGAACAGCTGGCCCGTCACCGGCATGCCGGTGGTGTACATGTGATGCGCCCAGACGATGAACGACAGGATCGCGATCGACGACGTGGCGTAGACCATCGACGTGTAGCCGAACAGCTTCTTGCGCGCGAACGCCGGGATGATGGCGCTGACGATCCCGAACGCCGGCAGGATCATGATGTAGACCTCGGGGTGGCCGAAGAACCAGAAGATGTGCTGGTACATCACCGGGTCGCCGCCGCCGGCGGGGTTGAAGAAGCTGGTGCCGAAGTGGCGGTCGGTCAGCGTCATC